>ERZ780157.3806-NODE-3806-length-12183-cov-3.536527_pt1 | contig 12183 bp, 8 predicted proteins | sample MGYA00511169_ERZ780157 | MGnify/ENA primary metagenome ERZ780157 (study PRJEB29588, sample SAMEA1965149) | human gut metagenome | biome: human gut; feature: human-associated habitat; material: faeces | place: Denmark | collected 2008/2010 ... | reverse complement strand
GCGCAGCCCCGCCATCGGCCGCTGGATGGGGAAAAGCCATTATTACCTGCTGGTGCGCGAAGACAAGCGCGAGGTGGAGGAGCTCACGCTGGTGGACAACCTCGCCCGACCGCGCCCCAAGGCTAAAAGCTACAAATTTCCCATGCCTGGCGATGAGCATGTCGTTCAATACGATGCCTGGCTGGTCGATGCCGACAGCATGTGCATTCGGAAACTCGACATCGCCCGCTGGCCCGATCAGAAAGTCGAAGTTCCCCGGTTCAGCATGATCGCTCATACGGACCGTTATGCCTGGCTCGTTAGTCGCAGCCGGACGTGCGACAGCGTGGAACTGTGCCGGGTCGATTTCGCGGCGCACCGTGTCGAGCCGATTATCCGCGAGGTGTGCAAACCGGCCCAGAATGACCAGCAATTTTGTTTCCATATCCTGAATGAAGGCCGCGATATCCTCTGGTGGTCGGAGCGAACGGGATACGGTCATTATTACCTGTACGATGGAAACGGACGCCTGCAAGGGGCCGTCACTTCGGGCGCATACGTCGCCGGAAAGATCGAACGTATCGATACGCTCGCCCGGACGATCGTCTACGAGGGTTACGGACGGGAACCGGGTGTCAATCCGCATTACCGCTTTTATTACAAAACCGGATTCAACGGCGGCGAGCCGGTTTTGCTCACTCCCGGAAACGGCGAACATTCGGTGGCATTCTCTCCCGACGGACGTTTCCTGACGGACACTTGGTCGCGTATGGATCGTGCCCCGCGGCATCAGGTCTGCGACATGAAAGGCCGCGGCCGTATCGAACTGGAGCCGTGCGACCTTTCGGAACTCTATGCCCGCGGATGGCACGAACCGGAAGTCGTCGAAGTGCTGGCTGCGGATTCCGTGACCCGGCTCTATGGCATCGTCTACCTTCCTTTCGACCGGGAACCCGGGCGGAAATACCCGATCATCAGCAATGTCTATCCCGGCCCCCATGTCGATCTGGTTCCGCAGGCCTTTACCTTGGATGACAACTACAATCAATCGCTCGCACAGCTGGGATTCGTCGTCATAAATTTCGCCTACCGCGGCAGCGGCCCCTGGCGCGGACGCGATTTCCATACGTTCGGCTACGGGAATCTGCGGGATTATGCTTTGGCCGACGACATGGCCGCGATCCGGCAGATTGCAGCCCGCTATCCTTGCGCCGATATTGAAAGAGTCGGAATTTACGGACATTCCGGAGGCGGTTTCATGACGGTCGCCGCCATGCTGAACCATCCGGAATTTTACAAGGTCGGGGTGGCTGCTTCGGGGAACCATGACAATAATATTTACTCCCAGTGGTGGGGCGAAACTTTCCACGGAGTAAAGCAGACCTGGGGGAAAGACGGGAAACCGCATTTCGAATGTCATATTCCGACCAACATCGAATTGGCCGACCGGCTGGCCGGACGGCTGCTGCTCATCACCGGAGACATGGACAACAATGTGCATCCGGCATCTACGGCCCGGCTGGCCGATGCGCTGATCCGGGCCCGCAAGCGTTTCGACATGACGGTCATTCCCGGAGCGGATCATGGTCTCGGGAACTCATATTATGTAAATCTGATCCGCTATTATTTTACGGAACATCTTCTCGGGTTGCCTCAGCAGGAGATCGATATAGTCAAACACAACTAATGGATAATGCGTATGAAGCAAACTTTAAGAAATTTTTTACCATTCGTATTTACGTCATTGTTACTTGTAACGATACTTCCTGCCGTCGCTGCTTCTGAGAGCGAGGGGAACAAACATCCGGTGTGGGGTACGGTCAAGGATACGAATGGTGTACCGCTTGTCGGTGTGTCCGTGGTTGTCGTAGGAACGCATTCCGGTGTGAATACTGATATTAAGGGTACGTTCCGGATCATAGTTGCCGACGGCGCTACGTTGCGATTCTCATACATTGGTTATGAACCGCAGGAACTCAAGATAAAGCCTGATCGGGTTATGATATAACGCTCAAGGAGCAGTCCACGGACATCGGACAAGTCGTCGTGACAGGCTTTGCCAAAACTGAGATTCGCAAAAGCACCGGTTCGGTTGCCGTGATTGAAGGAAAAGATCTCAAGACTTCGCCTTTGGAGGGAGTAGACAAACTGTTGCAGGGCAAACTGGCCGGAGTGAGCGTGCAATCCGTATCCGGCCGTCCGGGCGAAGCCGTGAAGATCCGCATTCGCGGAACGAGCACCATCACGGGCAATGCCGAACCGCTGTGGGTCATTGACGGCGTACCGATGCAGAAGGAGGTCCCGACACCTCCTGTTTCCAACACGCAGATTCGCTCCGGAGACTTTTCGAATATTTTTGCTACGGGCATCGGTGGGATCAATCCTAACGACATCGAGTCGATCTCCGTGTTGAAGGACGCTGCCGCTGCCGCAATTTACGGATCTCAGGCTGCCGGCGGTGTGATCGTGGTAACGACCAAACGCGGCAAGTCGGGACCTACGCACGTCAACTATTCGGGAACCGTATCCATTCAGACGCGGCCTGTACGGTCTGCCAATTTGATGAACTCACGCGAGAAACTGGCCTGGGAGCAGGAATTATGGGACGAATTTGCAGCTGCCGGTTATGCGAATAATCTTCAGGATGGCAAAAGTTACTATCCGGTTGTGGGTATCGTGGGCATGATTCGTTCGGGATACGGCAAATATAAGGGATTGAGCGTCGCAGAGCAGGATGCCAGGATTGCGGAACTGGGCAGCCATACGACAGACTGGTTCGAGGAACTGTTCCGGACGACAGTTTCCACAAGCCACTATCTCTCCATTTCGGGAGGTAATCCCAAAATGGCCTATTATCTCTCAATGGGATATGGTAACGATCAGGGCATTGTGTTGAAAAACTCGTACGACCGTTACAATTTCAACGGCAAGATCGATGTAACACCGAACAGAGTCGTATCGTTCGGTATCAGTACGGATTTCTCCTATCAGACATCCAAGGCACCGTCGAGCAATGTGGATATGTTCAAATACGCCTATTTCGCCAATCCCTATGAACGCCCTTATAACGACGACGGTTCCTATCGGGCTGACGAGACTTATTTTTCCTTGAGTGAAATCAATGGAAGCTATACGGTAGCGCTTCCCGAAAACGGATTCAACCTGATGCGGGAGATCAATGAGACTTCGGCCAAGAGTACCAGCGGAAACTTCACACTGACGGGAAATACGACGGTCAATATCACCAAGGATCTGAAGTTCGTGGGTCTGGCGTCGTTCTCCTATATTTCGGATCACGGGGAGAATATCAATGGAAAGAATACCTATGCGGCATGGATGGATCGGCCGTTCGAAAACAATACGACGACTTCGAAACGAATCTATGGTTCCATTTATCAGACTTCGACATACAATACCAATTATATGTTACGGGGACATTTCGCCTATGGACATACTTTCAACGAAATACATCGGCTCAATGTGTTGGCCGGAGCGCAGATCAGCCGGAATTACGCCAAGACGATTTTTACCAAACGTTACGGCTACGACCCCGTTACGGGCAACCACTCGACGCCGCTTTATCCTGCGAGCGGAAACAATTCGGTGATCGATTACGATAAACTTGTCAGTTTCGGGAAGACCCTCGATAATTCCACCGGGCAAGCTATTACGGAAAACGCTATGGCCTCGTTCTACGGTACGATCGACTATATCCTGCTCAACCGCTATGTTTTCAATGCCTCGGTAAGATCCGACGGATCGAATAATTTCGGCAGCAAGGAGCAGTTCAATGCTACCTGGTCGGCAGGTTTTTCTTGGAATATAGACGAAGAGTCGTGGATGAAAGGGAAAATCTCGGATGTGATCAGTTCGATGACGCTCCGTTTGGCCACGGGTTATACGGGCGGTGTCAATAAGTCGGTCTATCCGGTAATCATCATGAAATACGATAACACGTTTCGAATTTCCGATACGGATTCCTACCGGATGGGGACTATTTCGAATGCCCCGAATCCGCATCTGAGCTGGGAGAAGACCTGGGATATCAAAGCGGGTCTGGACATCGGATTTTTCAAGGATCGTTTGCGATTGCAGGTCGAAGCATACAACCGTAAAGGATACGATCTCGTGACTTCTTCGCGCGTGAATTCGGCAGTCGGATTTATTTCGCAGGGATATAATACATCCGAACAGGTGAACCGGGGAGTCGAGTTCACTTTGGGGGCGACGATTCTGCGTTATAAGGATTTTGCGTGGAATTTTACTGCCAATGCGGCTTACAATATGAACAAACTGACCAAATACGTGTCGCCCAACAGCGGTATCTATGGTCAGTATTATGTAGGTTATCCCCAGGGGATGATCATCACGGGCAAGAGTACGGGCATCGATCCATCGACGGGATTCTACAATTACGAACTGCGTCCCGATGCGAAAATAAACGAAGTCGCGGACTACCGGAACATGCAAAACTATCTTTTCTATGTAGGTACATCGACGGCTCCCTGGACGGGCGGGTTCAATACGTCCGTTCGTTACAAGGGGCTTACGCTCAGTATGAACGGTGTGTTTTCGTTGAACGGCAAAGTGCTGAACGATATCGTATCCCCCGCATCCTACAGTTCGGTGAGTGACCGGAATATGACCGGTGTGGATAAGGAGCCCATTCCCAACTCCAAATACGACCTTTATGTCAACCATCTCAATGTCGTGCGTGATGTAACCTATCGCTGGACTCCGGATAATCCTGTTACGGACGGTTATCCGCGTCTGATCGACATATACGGAGGGCGCCTTTACGATCAGAACGGCAATCTTATCGCCCAGAGTCTTCCTTCCGAATCAAGAGTTACGAACTGTCTGTTGCTGGAGAATGTTTCTTATTTGAAAATCAGTTCCCTGACATTGCTTTACGACCTTCCCGGCGCGTGGGTGAAGAAACTTCACATGCAAAATTGCAGCGTGTCGTTTACGATGAACAATCTGGCGACGTTCACGAATTACTCGGGGCTGGACCCTGAAACTCCCGGTGCGGTGTACCCGCAATGCCGCTCCTATTCGATCGGACTTTCGATCGGATTTTAATTCCGAAACGGTAATTTCAAAACAGAGAGTATGAAAAAGACATTCACAGTGATTGCACTCGTGTTATTAGCCGTATCCTGCAACCGCTATTTGGATATAAAACCTTACGGACAGACCATCCCCGAAACAGCCGAGGAATTTTCAGCGTTGCTCCATGCGCATCTCGACGAGATCGATTACGGAGAGGAGGTCGTGATGGGCGACGGATTGGAAATGGCCGATTTGGAGTGTTATGCCGATAACCTGGCTGCTAATCTGACTCAATATCCCGGAGGAAATTATATTTCGCTTTACATAGGAGAGCAACTTTCCGCTAAGCAAACTCTGTATACGAATCTTTATGCGGTGATTCGGGATTGCAACATCATAATCGGTTATCTCGAAGACCGGAGCAGCCGGCTCGGGATGGACGTGCTCGGTACGGCGTATGCCCTTCGCGGTATCTGCTATTATAATTTGCTGCGCAACTTCTGTCAGGCTTGCAATCCGGATAATCCGGGGCCTGGTGTACCGTTGGTTACAGAATTTGATATGGAGGCGAAGCCTACTCGCAGTACTTATAACCAGACCGTCAAACGGATCGAAGAGGATTTGAATAAAGCGATCGAATACGACATTCAGGATGAGATCTACCGCTTCAATTCCGATGTCGCCAAAGGCTATCTGGCCCGGCTCTATTTCTGGACACAGCAGTATCGTTTGGCAGCTCAGTATGCCTCGGAGTTATTGGAAAAATATCCGTTGCTCGATGCGGAACCTTACAAGGCGATGATCGGGGAACAGATGGCCAAGAGTGGCAACATGATCTTCAAGGCACAGATTTATGCTGGATCTTCGGAATCTACAGCGCTGACGAATTCAAAGAATTATTTGAAAAACAGACCTTGTTCCCGCCTGTTTTACGATCTTTTCGCCGAAAAGGAAAAAGATGTGCGTTTCACGCTGTCGATCGATGCCAAAAGACTGCCGGCTAAGAACCTGCTTTCCTGCCTGCGAAGCGCTGAATTGCAGTTGATTCTAGCTGAGAGTTACTATCATAGCGAAGAACCCGAAAAGGCCCTTGCTGCTTTGAACGAACTGCGACGAAAGCGCATTGCCGATGTCTCGGGCTACACGATGCAGACTCTGCCTCCGGTCGATCACGACGATTTGATTCAGGTCGATGCCAAGGGAAATGCGCTGACTCCGCTGCTGTATGCTATTCATTGCGAACGCCGCAAGGAACTTTTCCTTGAAGGAGATCGCTGGTACGAACTCAAACGTAACGGATGTCCGGAATTCTGGGTCGCCAAGCAGGGACTGAAATACACGACTTATTCCTGGATGTATACTTTCCCGCTTTACGCTCCCGATATTCAATTGGTCGAGGGGTTGGAGCAAAATCCGGGGTACGATAAAATGGAATAAAAGAATCAGGATTATGAACAATACGATGAAAAGACGAATGATTGCGTTTGTCGCAGCGATTGCGGCTGTTGTGTCGCTGAGTGGCTGTGATGACAACTATGATGAGACGCCGCCTTTGGCTAAGGATTATTTGACGAAATACATTATGCCCGACGGTGTATTTCTCGGGAATGAGGATTGGGCGCAGATCGCAAGCGAAGAAGATGAATATGAAGCCTTTCTGGAAGGTTCGAAATAACTGTTGAACAAACCTTTATTAATTAAAACTTTGGTTATGAGAAAATTTTTATTTGCATTGCTCGCGGCGCCGCTGTTATTCGGCGCTTGTTCGGATGACAACGATGAATCGACGCCTACGCTTTCTTTTGCGAAGCCGGTGCTCGCGCTTTCGACAGGTTCTGTAACACTGGATCTGCAAGTCAGCGGTGTAGATTTATCATCGCTTGCGTCGCCCGTCACCGTTCCCGTTGCTTTCTCGGGTACGGCTGTCAAGGGTTCCGAGTATTCCGTATCGGCCGAACAATTCATATTGGGAGGTAACAATCAGTCGCTTTCGATTACGGTAACGGCTTTGGACAACTACGACGAAGCCAAGGAAATCGTCGCGACGTTGGGCTCGGTGGCTGACTTTATCCCCGGGAAAAATGCCACGGCGAAGATCAGTCTGGGAGTGAAAGGTAAAATTATGTATTCCTTCTCTGTCAAATCCATGACCATGGGTGAGACCGGTTCCGTTCAGTTGGATCTTTATACGGCTACGGGGGCAAAATATACTGCGGAGCAGGATATCGTCATTCCCATTGAGATCGCCGAAGGTTCGACGGCTGTCGAGAATACCAATTTTACGTTCGAGGGGGCTAAACAACTGGTTGTCGCTCAGGGTAAAAGTTCAGGTGCCATTACCCTTAAAGCCGGCACGCTGGAAACCGGAAAAGACAAGGTCGTTCTGAAAACCGGACTGGAGAACAACAAAGGATTCGTCCGGGGACAGTATAACGAGATTACCGTAACGATTTTCGGATCGTATTTCAGCAAACTGGAAGGTACATGGAAAATGAGTGCCGAAGGTAATTATGATCCTATGGAGTATGCCAATCTGAATGGAAGCAGTTCTGAATACGACAAACCTACGTTCGACGCCGATATGGCTGCTTTACCCGCATATAATGCAAAGGACCGGTTGATTTTCACGGAAGAGGGCGCTTGAATCGACCTTGAAAAACTTCTTCCGGGAGAATTCGGGTATCTCGAATGGTGGCGAATTTACATTATACAGCATGTCGGGGAAAATTCCGGTTCAATTAATCCTTCTGGATAATGTAAATCGCTATTTTTCTGCAATAGAGCAGAGTCAAGATACAGAAGCTTATATTGGAGTCCGTTTTAAGGATGGAGATGCCAATAAAATGGAGATGTATTTTATTGATTTTGATTCAAAATCATTTTTGATTGATAAATTGTATTACGAAGAAAATAAACCGACCGCTCAATATTATCCTTATATTTCCTTTACATTCGAGCGAGAGACTGAATAAGTCAGCCTTTTTCGTTATAACAAGGGGCTGTCTAATAAGTCCCTGAAATTGAAATCACCCTCGTCAGAGCTTGTTCTGGCGAGGGTGAAATCATTAAACCGGACTTGTTAGATAGTCTCTTGTTATATTTATTTTACTTATGCTTTGTATTGATTTACCAGTGCTCTTAAAGTTTCTTCTCTTATAAGACCGACTGCTTTGGCAACAATTTTATTATTTTTAATAATTAGAGTGGTAGGTAATGTGTTTACACCGTATTTTGTTGCAATATCTTCTCCTGCTTGATCGATGTCAATACGTCCAAAATGACATTCTTTATTTGTATAATCATTTGCAACTTTTTCAAATATTAAGCGATACCTCTTACATGGACCATTCCATGGGGCTGTAAAATACATCACCAATACCCCAGGTCCCTCTGTTGACCAGAATTCAACTTCACCCTCGGTCAGGAGGTTAAATACGGCTACTCGTGTTTGTGCCAAAGGACTCATATTGCGAAATAATTCGAGTAATTGCGAATTTGTCAATGGTATTGACACGTGTTCGATTGTAGTGGTTTCGGCTTCTAAAAATGTTGACTGGTTTGCAAATTTCGGTTCTTCGACCTTGCAAGATACGAGGTATAGAATAATCCCTAACAATAAGACAAGTTTCTTCATAAATTGAAAAAATTAAAATAATTATTTGACTTTATAGCTTTCTATTAATTCTGTTAGTGCTTTTTCACTCAATATTTCCACAAAGGTAGCCACAACCTCTCCATTTTTAATTATAATAGTTGTAGGAATTTTAGCAACATTGAATAGTTCTGCCAGTTCTGGAGATTCATCCACATCAACTTCCAAGAAACGACATACACTGGCAGTGTATTTTTCTGATACTTTATGATAAATGGGCTTATACATTTTACATGGTCCACTCCATGTCGCTGTAAAACAGACAGCAACCAGAGAAGTATTCAAATAGCTCTTAAATTCTTCTAAACTGCTTACTAAAACAACCGCACGAGTCTGTACAGTAGTTAATGTGTTATACAACCCAATAATTTGTGCGTCGGTTAACGGAATACATACATGCTCAATGTTGGACTCTGTAGTCGTTAATTGAGAGTCGGCATTTTTCTCTATTTTACAAGAGAAAAAAAATAGAGATTACCATAATAAAAGAAATAATTTTTTTCATAAAGCGTTAATTTTATTAACATTCTAAATGTATGAAAATAAAATGAAAAATACAATAGAATGGAAAAATATTTTTCCTGCCACCCAAAATCGATCCGAATACAAACTTTAACACAGTTTGATTTACGCCCCACCTACTGTTGAAATCGAGATTATTGAATCTGGAATTATTTTAATTTTGTTGTCGCAATATCTCAGCATCGTCGAGTAGTTTTTTCGCTTTCCGCTCCTTAACAGTCGCCTGCTCCAACCGTTCAGCCTGACGCCTTACGGCTTCTTCGTACCACTCGACTTGGTTTCGGACGGTATCGCGCATGGCCGTGTGCTGCTTATCCCTGAATATCGTTTCCAACTCCATTAGCTCCTTTTCCTTGATCTCACCCCGCATTTTCACGTAGCGGTATTTCAGGTCGTTCGCAGCTAACAGCCGATTATTCTCTGAGATTCGGTAAATGAATGCGCCTTGCAGGAAAATACATCCCAGCATGGCGAACATCATCAGAAATGTTTTCGAAGAACTGATGTCGAGCGTATAGGTATGGCGGTGTTCCTGTGCGGGCAGGGCGTCGGGCCTTGTCAATGCTTCGACGGCTTGCCCGACCTGCTCGATCAATGTATGTGTCTGCCTGTTCTCCTTGTCGATCACCTCCAGTCTCCCTGCCAACTGCGCCAGCAGTGTGTTGTATCTGTCGGCAAATTCCCGCTCCTGCTCGGTTTTTACTCCCGGCAAGGCCGTATGCCGTTGCAGGCGTTCGAGCAGCTGTGCGATCTGCCCCTGCGAGAGCTCTGCGGCCTCTATCAGCCGTTCGATCCGTTCCAGCTGGATATTATCCAAACCTGTGTTTCCTGCGCCGCCTGCTTTAGCGTTTTTGATAGCTTTGACAAGCGTTTCCTTGAGGTCTTCATACATCTCAATCGAGAGGTCGATCTTATTTTCGTCGTTCATGGTTTCTCGGTTTTAAGGTTACAGTTTCATTTTGGCTCTTCTTTTCTGTTCTTCGAGTCTGCGTCGGTGTTCCATCGCAGCTATGGCCATCGCCTCGGCCGCGGCATCGAGCAGCGCCGTGATTCGTGCTATATGCTCTTCGGGACTTTCTCCCGGCTTGCGCTGCAACTGCTCGGCCGATACTCCGACCGGCGAACTGGCCGGCGGAAGCGGAATCGCGTCGATCTTTCCGCCGGGGCTAGGCGCCGCAGGCTCTTCGCGCGTACCGCCGCCCATGCCGCCGAACAACCCGGCAAATGCCGAACGGTAATTGCCTGCCGCCGCCGAGAGGTTTCCGAGGAGCTCGGCCCGATGCAGCGCCTGCTGTTGCAGGAGGGTGAACCGGTTGTCGAGTTTCGTAAAGCTGAATGCCCTGTCGATCTTCGATCCGGAGAACTCGAAGCCGTTTTTCGAGAAGAGGATACCCTGCTTGCGGTCGGTATTTCCGCAATACTTGTAACGGACGCCGATGCCCTGTTCCTTTAATTTGCCTTCCAGTTCGTTCCAACTTTTGCTCTTGGGCAGACAGCCTTTGATCGCATCGTGGATTTCGTATCTGGTTTTGTCGGGTTCGCGCAACCGCTCCCGCCGTACGTCGTCCTTTCCCGGTGCGAGATACAATCCGTACTTCTCGGTCAGCTCCCGGCAGACCTTGGCGTTGCGGATCTTGATGTTCCTGTCCGATATGGTCTGCCCGTTGTTCCCGACCCGGTTGTAGACCAGATGGCAGTGCGGATGGGGCTGGTCGAGATGGCGCACCAATAGGTATTGCGTATCGGTGATGCCCATCTTCTGCATGTACTCCTTTGCGATCTGCGTCATCAGGGCGTCGGTCATCCGCGGGGCGTCTTTGGGTGAGAAAGACAAGGAGATATGGCCGACATTGTTTTTCAGCCGTGGGTTCAATAAGGTCTGGTCTTTGAAGTCCTGCACCATGTCCTTCACTTCCGGAGGCATAATGCCTTCGGCTTCCAAGATCCGGGATTCTTCTTTCATCACATAACCCACCGTCCCCGAAAAGGACGAAGCGGATATTACCTTACCGACCATCGCATATCTGTTTCAGGAGTTTTTCGATGGCCGTGACGATCGCCGCATGCCGTACCCTGACAGCCGCCAGACCTTTGGCATTGGCCAGCCGGGTCAGTTGGTTCAGGTTGCGGGCAATGCCTTTGAGTTGGGCCATGAAATCCAGTTGTTCGCGGGTGATCCGTGCTCTTACCGTTCCTCGGTCGATCAGCTGGCGCAGGACTTCGGCAGGCGGTTGTCCTGCTTCGCGGCAGAGGGCCGAAAAGCGGAGTTTCCGTTCGGGGCTGAGCCGCGTGCTGACGACGTATTTGTGGATGCGGCCGATGCCGACTTTCGGGCGTCCGCCCTGTTTGCTGTATGTTTTTTTCGGTGTTTCCATGATAAGTGGGTTGTAAGCATTTTTTTGTTCAGACCAGCGGGATTTTACGCCGGCCACCGGGTAAGGCGGAGTTTTCGTCTACGAAAACACAACCTTGCCTTCCTTAAATCTTTACCCCTTTCCGACGCGGTGGTTCAATTTCCGCCGTTTCCGCTTTCAGGGCTTGCAGATTATTCCGAAGAGCCTGAACAGCCTTTGTTTCGGGGGCGTTCTTCTGTGTCGAAGGCTTTTGTGTTCGGTCTTTTATGCGGGCGGTTAGATAGTCATTTACGTCCTTGTGCCCGCTGTAAAAACTGCTTTGGTCGATTACCTCGCTGCGGGGACAAAGACGGATCAGATCGGCTGTTGCCTTGCGTCCTGCCTCGTCGTTGTCGAAAAAGGTGTGGATCACCGGATGTCGGCTAAGAAACGGTACGGCTTTGGGCAGGTTGACGACCGAGTTCAGAACCGCGGCGTCGATGCGCAGTCGTTCGGGGTGTTTCAGCGAGAGATAAGCGAGGAAATCCATAAATCCTTCGAAGGCGATTACCGTATCGGAACGGTTGTCGATGGTGGTGATATGTTTGGGCGAGGAGCCGCCTTTGAACCGCTCGGAGCGGA
>ERZ780157.3800-NODE-3800-length-12194-cov-10.054288_pt1 | contig 12194 bp, 7 predicted proteins | sample MGYA00511169_ERZ780157 | MGnify/ENA primary metagenome ERZ780157 (study PRJEB29588, sample SAMEA1965149) | human gut metagenome | biome: human gut; feature: human-associated habitat; material: faeces | place: Denmark | collected 2008/2010 ... | reverse complement strand
TCAACTGTAATTTACCAGCTTCCACCTGCGTCATGTTAAGCAATTCTCCGGTGATACTTAACAAACGTTCGCTATTCTCCTTAATACTCTTTGAAAGCTGTTCCTGCTCATCATTCAGTGCACCGACACGTTTATCCTCAAGCAGTTGGAGACTCATCATAATAGCAGCAATCGGAGTTTTCAGTTCATGAGAGATGGTCGAGATAAACGTAGTCTTGGCAGAATCCAGTTCTTTGAATTCCGTGATATTCTTTAGTAAAATGACATCACCCAGTTTGCGAGGTTCATCTTTTTCAGCCTCCGTATTAATGATGGGAACATAAGATGCCTTAAAGTAACTCTCTTTATCGTCTGCATATATTTTCAACGGTTCCTTCTGTTCGCCCGGTGTCACCAGTTCACGAATCAGCCGACGCAGCAAATCATTCTTCAAAGCCAGTTCCTCCGCCGATTGACGAATCACATTCTCCCGTTTCAAATTCAGTACATTCAGTGCTTCCTCATTGATAAACAAAATCTCACGTTCCATATTCAGACCAATCACCGGATCATCTATACTATTAACAATGGCTTCAATAAACTTCTTGGCAGAAAGGATATCCGACAAAGTACTGGCACGATATTCGGTCAAACGTTCTGCCATCCGGTTAAAACTATCCGCTACATCCCGGAACTCTTCATTATTATCCATTTGCAGACGCTTCTCATAGTTATGATTGGCTATTTCAAGAATTCCTTCTTTCAGCTCTTTAACCGGTTTACTGATAGAACGAGGCAGCCAATAAAGCAATATCAGCCCAGTCAAGATACAGATTCCCCCCGTTATGGAAATCCATAGCAATGCACGTTCCAAGGCAGGCATAGCAGCAGGACTATCAGGTTCTGTCGCAGTCAGAATTTGAAGATTCACTACTGAAAGTGTTACCAACAAAATAATCATTCCGGCCAGCATTCCGATGCCAAGAATCAGTTTCGTTTTAATATTCATAACGTTCATACGATTAATATTATGCAAGTATAATCAAATCTACATTAGCTTGCGACAAATTATTTAAAAACTTTCTATATCCCAGTATAGAACAAATAGCGTATGGCAACCTTAAATTAGGAGTTCCCATGCAAACAGTCGATATCTGTTTCTCTTTACAAACCTTGACGATGCTCCCCAAAATGTCTTTCGACTGCACCTGGACAACTTCTCCCCCAAGTTCCGCCACCAGTTTAAAATGATTCAACAAATACCGTTGACTGGCCAAATCAATTCGATCCATACTCTCTTTCGGAGTCTGAACATACAAAGCTATAAAAGTAGTATTATACCGGGTTGCCAACTTTGCCGCCTTTCTGATAATTCGCCGGGGTGTTTTCTCGTGACTACTGATACAAGCCATAAACTTCTCATGCCGAAGTCCGACGGCTACTCCCATCACCACCTCATTCTCCACCTTTTTTTCTACCCGCAACGCCACTTCCTTCAGAGCCAACTCACGCAATTGAAGAATATTCTCGGTTCTAAAGAAATTATCCAATGCTGTCTGAATCTTTTCCGGACGATAGATCTTTCCCGCTTTCAAACGGGCAATCAGTTCTTCTGCCGTCAAGTCAATATTCACCACCTCATCCGCTTCCTGAAGCACACTGTCGGGCACTCGTTCTTTCACTTCAATCCCCGTAATTTCCTGCACTTCTTCATTCACGCTTTCGATGTGCTGAATATTGATTGCCGAAATCACATTGATTCCCTCATCCAGCAGAGTTATCACATCTTGCCAACGTTTCTCATTCAGGCTGCCTTCTACATTGGTATGCGCCAGTTCGTCCACAATTACTATTTCCGGATGGATACGGATAATCGCATCCACATCCATTTCTTCCAACTCTTTCCCCTTATAGAAGATTTTGCGACGCGGAATGACAGGGAGCCCTTGCAGTAACGCCTCGGTCCCGGCACGTCCATGAGTTTCGATATAGCCGATTTGCACGTCCACACCGTTCTCCAGCAGTTCATGTGCCTCCTGAAGCATACGATATGACTTTCCCACACCGGCTATCATACCGATATAGACCTTAAACTTGCCCCGGTGGGATCTCTTTATCAGATCCAAAAAATACTGTACACTTTGTTCTCTATCATCCATTATGTCAATCTGTTATTTTAAACATCCTAACCCGTAGCAATCATCACGATCACCACGGGTTCACAAAAATTCATGAGTTTATTTTATGGCCTTAAAGTTACGCCAAATACTAGATGGGCATCCTCCAAACGCGGATTCCATATAGCTTGCACAAATATAGGCAATGAAAACTTATCATTAAAATTGATAGCTTTCGTTGCTTTCAAAGCAAGGTTCGTCACTGCAAAACCATTCACATTATATTGCGGAGTTTCATAAGGAACCACTCCACAGGTAGCATTCAAGTCTACCCCTTTTACGCTGAACGGATAATTCAATTCTACGTAAGAAGAATATGCCTGTTTTTCTTCCCCCTTGTCAGTCATCTTTCTGTCAGCACCGGCAAACATGGTATACCATGCAATAGACAACGGGAATTTTTCAACAGGAAGCGTATAAGCTAATCCTGCTTCAAAATGATGTCCGGTGTCGCCACTCTTAAAATGGAAATAATCATTTGTAAGTTCTCCATTGGCTACATCAGCTTGTCCGTTCCACCAAAGACTGGCTACTGAAAATGTCGGTCCTGCTTCACCAAACTTATAAGCCGCAGTGAGGTCAATTTCTTTATTACTTTCACTCAAACTGGTTGAGCCCCATGCAGTAAGCGAGAAATTGCCTACGCTAAATCCCAAAGTCGGTTGAAAAGAAGCGGCACCACCCTGATAAATACCACGCCATACATACGAACTTACCAAATCACCTTGTATAGTAAACTCTTGTGCTTGTGCATTGCCAGTTCCCAACATACATACGGCTGCTACAGCCATTGTTCCTAAAATACTCTTTTTACTAAAAAAACTTTTCATACTTTTTATCTAATTCTATTTTATGTTCCTGTAAAAAAGCAGCGCCCCATCCAACCCTGTTTATTTGAACCGCTGGTATCACCCAAACGATTCGGACAGGAACGCTGCTCCTGATCTTCATCTACTTATTACTTTCTTCAAGAGCTATATTCAATTTCAGCACATTCACCTTTTCTGTCCCCAACAATCCCAGGAACGGTTTTTCGATGCTTTTATCAACAATCGCTCTTACTTGTTCTTCTGTTAATCCGCGTGCTTGCGCTACTCTCTTCACTTGTACATACGCACATTGAGGAGTGATGTTAGGATCCAGTCCCGAAGCACTGGCCGTAACCATTTCGGCAGGTACATCCGCACGGTTCAAATAAGGATGATGTACAAGGAAAGTATCGATACGTGCTTTCACTTCATCCAAATATTCCTGATTCGTAGGGCCTTTGTTGCTACCGGAAGAACTACTAGCGTCATATCCGTCTCCGGCAGAAGAAGGACGTCCCCAGAAATAAATATCTTTTGTAAACATCTGACCCACATTAGCTGCTCCCACTACTTTTCCATCCAGCGTAGCTACCTCTGCATTTCCCTTATTAGGACCTGCAACCTGCGCAAACAGCCACAGGATAAGGATATAGAACACGGAGAAAAAGACACAAAAAGCAAGTGTTATTTTTAATGACTTCAATAAAGTTTTCATTGCTATTGTTTTTTAATTAAAAGAATAAACCTACCAATAAATCTATCAACTTGATTCCCACAAAAGGAACAATCACACCACCCAAACCATAGATCAACAGATTACGGCGAAGTAAAGCACTCGCACCTATCGGTTTGTATTGCACTCCACGCAAAGCCAGCGGAATCAGAATCGGAATAATAATCGCATTAAAAATGACCGCTGAAAGAATGGCACTTTCAGGACTATGCAGATGCATGATATTCAGAGCAGCCAGTTCAGGAATAGCAATCATAAACAAGGCAGGAACAATTGCGAAATATTTGGCCACATCATTGGCAATAGAGAAAGTGGTCAGCGTGCCGCGTGTCATCAGCAATTGTTTACCGATTTCCACAATCTCGATCAGTTTCGTCGGATCGTTATCCAGATCGACCATATTACCGGCTTCCTTCGCAGCCTGTGTACCACTATTCATGGCTACACCTACATTGGCTTGTGCCAGAGCAGGAGCATCGTTCGTTCCGTCTCCCATCATTGCAACCAATTTACCAGCCTGCTGTTCCTTCTTGATATATTCCATCTTATCTTCCGGTTTAGCTTCAGCGATAAAATCATCCACACCGGCTTTTTCGGCAATATATTTTGCAGTTAACGGGTTATCTCCTGTCACCATGACCGTCTTCACTCCCATCTTACGCAGACGTTCGAAACGTTCCTGAATACCTGGTTTGATAATATCCTGTAACTCAATGACACCGATCACTTTCTTGTTTACACATACTACCAACGGCGTACCACCATTACTGGAGATAGAAGAGATGACCTCTTCCACTTCTTTCGGGAATTCATTTCCTGCACCTTCCACCATCTTACGGATAGCGTCGAAAGCACCTTTACGAATTTGCGTTCCATCTGCCAGGTCTACTCCCGAACATTTGGTTTCAGCCGTAAATTTAATCATACGCGCTCCTGTTGTATTCAGGTTACGCATACGGATGCCCGACTCGCGTCCCAGTTCTACGATAGATTTACCTTCCGGCGTTTCATCGGACAAGGAAGACAACAGACAAGTCTCTACAAAATCGTGCAAATTGACACCCGGAGCCGTATGGAAATGAGTTGCTTTACGGTTACCGATGGTGATAGTACCTGTTTTATCCAGCAACAACGTATCAATATCACCGGCAGTCTCTACCGCTTTACCAGATTTAGTAATCACGTTGGCACGGAGCGCGCGGTCCATACCGGCAATACCGATAGCAGAAAGAAGTCCACCGATAGTTGTCGGAATCAGACACACAAACAAAGAAATAAGCGAAGCAATGGTGATGACCGTATGACTATAGTCGGCAAACGGTTTCAAGGTAACACACACTATGACGAAAACAAGCGTAAAACCTGCCAGCAGAATAGTCAACGCAATCTCGTTCGGGGTTTTCTGACGGGAAGCACCTTCCACCAATGCAATCATCTTATCAAGGAAACTTTCTCCCGGTTGAGTAGTCACCAGTACCTTTATATGATCGGACAATACCTTCGTGCCACCCGTTACGGAACTCTTGTCGCCACCTGCCTCACGAATGACTGGAGCAGACTCGCCAGTGATAGCACTTTCATCAATAGAAGCCAAGCCTTCAATAATCTCACCATCGGAAGGAATTACGTCTCCGGCCTCACAAACAAACACATCTCCTTTCTTCAACTGTGAAGAACTGACAGTAACGATTTTATTACCTTCCACTTTCTTTGCCGGTGTCTCTTCACGAGTCTTACGCAAGCTGTCGGCCTGTGCTTTACCACGTGCTTCGGCAATAGCTTCGGCAAAATTGGCAAACAACAAGGTTACAAACAGAATGATAAACACAGCAATATTGTAAGCAAACGAACCTTGTGAAGAATTTACAATGGAGTAGAGCGTTACGAGCAGCATGACCACTGTGGCCACTTCTACTGTAAACATAATCGGGTTCTTTATCATCATCCGTGGGTTCAGTTTCACGAATGACTGTTTCAAACTTTCTATAACTTGCTCCTTTGGAAACAAAGAAGCTGATTTATTATCTTTCATATCTTCTCTAATTCAGTATTACAAACTTAAATGTTCAGCAATTGTACTCAATGCATGTACCGGGAAGAACGACAGCGCAGCAATAATGAAGATAACCACAAATGTCATGACTCCGAAAGTCAATGTATCGGTCTTCAATGTGCCGGCACTTTCCGGAATGAATTTCTTCTGTGCCAGTAATCCGGCAATGGCAACCTGCCCGATGATAGGAATAAAACGGCTCAAAATCAGAACAATACCACACGTATAATTCCAGAAATAAGTATTATCTCCCAAACCTTCAAAACCGGAACCGTTATTGGCGGCACAAGAAGTGTACTCGTAAAGTTGCTCACTTAAACCGTGGAATCCCAAGTTGTTCAACCATCCACCTTCACTTTCCACAAAATCAGGGTGATGCACATAAATATAACTTGAGAGTGCTGTAAATACCAAAATGACAAACGGATGAAGCAGAGCTACAATCGTAGCGATTTTCATTTCGCGGGCTTCCACTTTCTTGCCGAGGAATTCCGGCGTACGTCCTACCATCAAACCGCTGATAAACACTGTAATGATAATAAATGTATAGTAATTCATCCATCCTACACCTACACCGCCAAACCAAGTGTTAATCTGCATATTCAGCATCTCCATCATTCCGGACAGCGGCATAGTAGAATCATGCATACCATTCACAGAACCATTAGAGGTTACAGTAGTTACAATACTCCATAATGCTGTTGCTCCGGCTCCCAAACGAACCTCTTTACCTTCCATCGCACCATTATCCTGCGCAATTCCCAATTCATCAATGCGTGGATTACCGCCCATTTCCTGACTGACATTAATACATACGCCTACCAGAAAAGCGAAAAGCATTACTCCGAATATACTGTAAGCCAACTTCTTTCTGCGGGTATAAAATCCCAGCGCAAGTACCATTGCCATCGGGATAATCAGAATAGACCAACATTCTACCATATTAGTAAGATATGTCGGATTCTCCAACGGATGAGAAGAGTTTACACCAAAATAACCACCACCATTTGTACCCAATTGTTTGATAGGAACAATCGCAGCCGTAGGACCTTGAGAAACCATTTGTTCCTGGCCTTCCATCGTAGTTACCTTCATCTTACCGTCAAATCCCATCGGGGTTCCTTGGAGAATCAGGATAAAACCTACAATCAGAGAAAGAGGCAATAAAATACGTGTACAGCTTATTACCAGAAATTGCCAGAAGTTACCAATTGTTTTGGTTGTTTTTGCAGCAATACTCTTCATAATACCTGCCATAGCAGCCATACCTGTTGCTGCGGTAATAAACTGGAAAAGCATGATGACGAACAGTTGAGTAAAATAAGTAAGTCCGCTTTCACCGCTATAGTGCTGCAAGTTACAGTTCACCATAAAACTGATACAGGTATTGAATGCCTGATCCGGAGTCTGCGGTCCGTTGCCGTCCGGATTTAAGGGCAACCATCCTTGTGAAACCAAGAGTACCATTCCCCAGAAAAACCAGAAAGCATTCAAAATCAACAATGCTTTCAGGAATTGTTTCCAGTTCATTTCTTCATTGGGGTCGATTCCACAAACTTTATAAATGACTCTTTCGATAGGAGCCATAAAATCAGACCAAGTCTTTTCTCCTCTGTAGACCTTGGCAATGTATTTTCCCAGTGGATAAGCCAGAATCACCATCAAGGCTATCTGAACAACCACGCCTAAAATTTCTGTATTCATATACTTTTTACCTTAAACTGTGTGTGTTACTTTAAAACTTTTCGGGTTTGACGAGCACGTACATCAAATAACCGAAGATCGCAATACCTAATACGAATAATGCTGTGTACATAATCAATTCTCCTTTTTCTTTAAATATTCTCAAACCAGTCTACACATTTCCAAAATAGCCAGAAACAAGCGAAACCGCTTAACAGGCAGAAAATAAATGATAGTGTTATTCCCATGTTTTTACCTTTTAAATGATTACTATTAATTTTCACTTGCCACTCTTTATGCCAAATGCGTGCCATAAAAAGCAGATAACAGATAATATATTAATATTCAAATAGATACGCATCATTAGATACTTTCTATCCATCCAACCTACCCTTCCATTTTGAAAAAAGAATTCTATTTTGAAAAGCTTTATACTTTTCCGGAATTTCAGAAGAGAAAAAATAAGCAAATTATCACTTTGAAAGGGGGATTTTCATTTTGAAAAGGTAAGAGAAGGAAATATAGCACTTATAAAACACTGATAATAAGAGATTAGCAACTAATACAAGTCTATTGGTATATGCTTTGCAAAGAGACAGACATGAAACTTTATATTATTGCAAACAGATTACCTGTCAAAGTAGCCGGCACAAACGGCAAATTCGCATTTTCGCGTAGCGAAGGCGGGCTGGCAACAGGTTTGGATTCTCTTCAGACTTCTTATGAGAAGCACTGGATAGGTTGGCCCGGAATATGTACCAATGAAGAAAAGGACCAACAGGAGATTAACGAGAAACTACAGGAAATGAATTTTCATCCGGTCTTCTTGTCGGAAAAGCAAATTGAAAATTATTACGAGGGATACAGTAACAGTACTATCTGGCCTTTGTGTCATTACTTTTATGCTTATACCTTATATAAGAACTGCTTTTGGCAAGCCTATCAACAAGTCAACCGTCTTTTCTGTGAGAAGATTTGCCGGCTGATACGTCCCGGCGACAAAGTATGGATACAGGATTATCAACTGATGCTACTTCCGGGAATGTTGAGGAAAATATATCCGGAACTCTGTATCGGATATTTCCATCATATCCCGTTCCCCTCCTACGAACTTTTTCGTATTCTGCCGGAGCGTGCCGAGATACTGAAAGGCTTATTGGGAGCAGACTTCATTGCTTTCCATACCCACGACTATATGCGTCACTTCATCAGTGCCGTAGAACGTGTATTACACCTCGACTTTAAACTGGATGAAGTGCAGATCAACAACCGAGTGACCAGAGTAGAGGCATTACCGATGGGAATCAACTATGAATCTTATCATAAGGCTTCGGAAAATAAAGAAGTACACCAAGCTATTGAACGTACCCGGAAACTTTTCGGCGAGCATAAACTCATCCTGTCAGTAGACAGACTGGACTATAGTAAAGGAATACTGCATCGTCTGCATGGCTTCGCCACCTTCCTCGAACATCATTCCGAATATCATGGCAAGGTCACATTAGCGATGGTCATCGTTCCTTCACGTGACCATGTAGGCAGCTATGCGGAACTAAAAACAAAGATCGACGAAGAAATCGGCTCTATCAACGGACGCTACTCCACAATGAACTGGACTCCCGTCTGTTATTTCTACCACGGCTTCTCGCTGGAAGAACTGACCGCCATATATTATGTAGCCGATATAGCCCTCGTCACTCCACTTCGGGATGGCATGAACCTGGTGGCTAAAGAATACGTAGCTACCAAGTGCGACAATCCGGGCGTACTTATCCTTAGCGAAATGGCAGGTGCCGCTGTAGAACTGACGGACGCTATCCAAATCAATCCGAACGATACGGAACAAATAGAGAATGCGATTTGCCAGGCACTTGAAATGCCGGAAGAGGAACAAAAGCAGCGCCTGCAACGTATGCAAAGTATTCTGTCTGTACAGACAGTCAACAAATGGGCAGCCGACTTTGTCAATGAACTGAACATGACGTGCATGAAAAACGATCTGTTACGAAAAAAACGCATCGTAGCTGCTACCATCGCACAAATCAAGTTAAAGTATAACCAGGCAAAACAACGCCTTGTTCTGCTGGATTACGATGGTACGCTGGCAGCTCTCAAATCACGTCCCGAAGATGCCCAACCTACACCAGAACTTATTTCTATTCTACAACAATTGGCTAGCGATCCCGCCAATCATATTGTAATCAATAGCGGGCGGGATCATTTTACATTAGAAAAATGGCTCGGTTCCCTTCCTATTTCTATGGCTGCCGAACATGGAGCTTTCTACAAAGAAAACGGAGTTTGGCATAAAAATATAAAGAAGATAGAATGGGGAGCGGGTATTCTTTCTATCCTACAACTGTTTGTAGACCGAACTCCCCACTCACATCTGGAAGTAAAAGAAACAACCCTGGCATGGCATTATCGTGAAAGTGACGCATGGCTCGGCACATTAAGAGCCCAACAACTTGTCAATGCACTGATCTCAATCTGCACCCGGCAGAAACTACAAATTCTGCAAGGGAATAAAGTGATCGAAATCAAATCGCCGGATTGCAATAAAGGCTCGGAGGTGGGACGTCTATTAGCCAACAGACATTACGATTTCGTAATAGCGATGGGAGACGACACAACAGATGAAGATATGTTTCAGGCATTACCCAAAAACGCTATTAGCATTAAAATAGGTAGCGTATCCGAAGCCGCCAACTATCATCTGTCTGCTCAATCCGACGTACTTCCATTCTTACAATCTTTACTAGGCAAACAAAAAACTGCCACAAAAGAAGGAAGTATTAAGAATCGCCTGACTTTCGCTTTCGACTTTCTCAAAGATCTATTAAAAACTCAATAAAAAGCAATCAATATGAATAATTTAAATTATGGAGTGATAGGTAACTGCCGTACAGCAGCCCTCATTTCGCAGAACGGAAATATCGAATGGCTCTGTTTTCCCGATTTCGATTCTCCTTCTATTTTTGCCAGTCTGCTCGACCGGGAGAAAGGGGGAGCTTTTGGATTCGAAGTTGCCGGAGACTATCGCATCACACAAAGTTATGTTCCGCACACCAATATCCTTTCTACCCAATTCTCCTCTGATGAAGGAGAATTTGTAGTGCTCGACTATATGCCCTGTTATCGTTCCAAAGACGAAACAGGACATTATTTGCCTGCCGAATTATATCGCTACATACATTGGATAAAAGGAAAACCGCGTTTCAAGATCAACTACCATCCGGCTCCAAACTATGCACAGGGACAAGTGATCCTAAATATAACTCCGCAGTATATAGAGTCCTACTGTTCCTCTGAAAATAAGGACAGACAATATTTATACGCTTCCCTGTCTCTTCAAGACATCAAAGAGAAAAAAGAAATCATTCTTGAGAAAGACGAATTTCTCTTGCTTTCCTATAATGAGAAAGTAATTCCAATTGACATAGAAAGGGAAAAAATAGAATATTGCCGTACGCTGGTATATTGGCTGAACTGGACAGACAGAAGTAAGAAATACATTCTATATAATGACGTAATCGAACGAAGTTTGTTGGTTCTGAAACTAATGTCCTATCACAACGGAGCCGTATTAGCAGCACTAACCACAAGTCTTCCGGAAGCTGTAGGAGAAGTCCGCAACTGGGATTATCGTTTTTGCTGGCTCCGGGATGCTTCTATGTCCATCGAAACCATGTTCCAGATCGGACACACTGGTGCAGCTAAACGTTTTATGAAATTTATCCAATCTACATTCGTTTCCAAACATGATTATCAAATTATGTATGGCATCCGGGGCGAGCACCAACTAACTGAAGTGATACTCGACCATTTATCCGGCTACAAACACTCCAAACCTGTACGAATAGGCAATGATGCGTACCACCAGAAACAAAACGACTCTTTTGGTTACCTGATGGACTTGATTTACCAATATTATCGTCTCATGCCCGGTACATTGGACGAAATTGAAGATATGTGGGAGATGGTAAAGAGCATTTTAGCAACCGTAGTAGAAAACTGGAAAAAAACAGATAAAGGGATTTGGGAAATTAGAGGGGAGGGACAACACTTTGTTTCTTCTAAAGTTATGTGCTGGGTAGCCCTAGATCGCGGAGCGAAAATTGCTCAAATGCTTAATAAATACAATTATAGCGAACGTTGGCAACTGGAAGCTGAAAAAATAAAGAAAGACGTAATGAAATACGGCTGGAATAAAGAACTTCAAAGTTTCACACAAACGTACGACAACCAAGCAATGGATTCTTCATTACTATTGATGGAACCTTATGGGTTTATAGAAGCTGATGATATACGCTATCATCAAACAGTGGAAGCTGTCAGGAAAGCTCTTTTTCATAAAGGACTTATGTATCGCTACAACAGCAAAGATGATTTCGGGTTGCCTACTTCTGCTTTTACGATTTGTACATTCTGGCTTATACGAGCACTGTTTGTCACCGGACATAAAGAAGAAGCGCGTTGTCTGTTTGACGAGGTTCTGAAATATTCCAATCACCTCGGATTGTTCAGTGAGGATATTGATTTCGAAACCAAAGAACAGTTGGGAAATTTCCCGCAGGCATATTCACATTTGGCATTAGTGAATACTGCTATCCTATTTGCGGAAGAAGAGAAGAGGTTATCTTTTATCCGTCCTTAAAAACAGCCCCTCTTGATTCATTGATGAATCTTTTTGCAAAGTACCAAAAACAGAAAGCCCCTTGATTCGTTGCTGAATCAAGGGGCTTCTCTAAAAACGGCGG
>ERZ780157.3795-NODE-3795-length-12205-cov-3.220741_pt1 | contig 12205 bp, 10 predicted proteins | sample MGYA00511169_ERZ780157 | MGnify/ENA primary metagenome ERZ780157 (study PRJEB29588, sample SAMEA1965149) | human gut metagenome | biome: human gut; feature: human-associated habitat; material: faeces | place: Denmark | collected 2008/2010 ... | reverse complement strand
CAAGACCGGTACCCTGACCAAGGGTGTATTCGAAGTAGCAGGTGTCCATCACAACACCATGGAACAGTCCAAAATCCTCGAGTACGCAACACTTGCAGAAAGCTTTTCCTCACATCCGATCAGCCGCAGCCTCAAAACTGCCTACGGCAAAGAGATTAATCAGAACCGCGTGACAGATGTAGAGGAGATCAGCGGCAACGGTGTTACAGCAAAAGTAGACGGAACTCCGGTTGCAGTCGGAAATGTTAAGCTGATGAAGCGCATCGGCATAGAAGCAGTAGAGTGCCATCAGGTAGGAACTGTCATCCACGTGGCGATCGACGGAGCTTATGCAGGCCACATCCTGATCTCCGATGTTCCGAAACCGACTTCCAAAGATGCAATCGCAAACCTTAAGAAAAACGGTATCAAAGAAACTGTCATGCTGACAGGTGATATTGACAGAGTTGCACAGCAGGTTGCAGGTGAACTTGGCGTTGACCGTGTATACAGCGAACTCCTTCCGGCTGACAAAGTAAGCAAAGTAGAAGAACTTCTCGCAAAGAAATCAGAAAAAGAGAAACTCGCTTTCGTTGGTGACGGGATCAACGATGCACCGGTACTTTCCAGAGCAGATATCGGTATCGCAATGGGAGCTATGGGTTCCGACGCTGCGATCGAGGCAGCCGATGTGGTCCTGATGGATGACGACCCGATAAAAATCGTCAAGGCGATCCGTATCGCAAAGAAATGTATGCGTATCGTATATGAGAATATTTATTTTGCGATCGGTATCAAAGTGATCTGCCTGATCCTGGGTGCAGTTGGTATTGCAAACATGTGGGTAGCGATTTTTGCCGATGTCGGAGTCATGGTTCTCGCAGTCCTGAATGCGATCCGCACATTATTTGTCAAAAATTTATAAGAAAGAGAGACTGTTTATGGCAGAAGAGAAAGAAGAAATGACCTGCGAATGTCAGGAGATCCACGAAGATCTGCTTAAGATCGTGAATGAGACCATGCCGGATGAAGAAGAACTCTATGATCTGGCAGATCTGTTCAAAGTTTTTGCAGACTCTACCCGAATCCGCATCCTGTTCGTCCTGTTTGAATCCGAAGTCTGTGTCTGCGATCTGGCAAAAGTCCTGAATATGACCCAGTCAGCAGTGTCCCATCAGTTACGCATTCTCAAGCAGAACAAGCTCGTAAAGAACCGTAGAGAAGGCAAATCCATTTTTTATTCCCTGGCAGATGACCATGTCAGAATGATCATATCCATGGGAAGAGAGCATATCTTAGAGTAAGATTTCATAGTAACATAAAGCAAATGTCGGCATATGTCTGCCCGAAACAGGCATACGCCGGCATTTTTGTATGGTCAAAAACAGAAGAATAAGGTAAGATAAAGGAAGAAACCTGCAGCGGAAATAGATGATCCGCAGATACCACACAAGAGAAAGAGATGACGATATGGACTATTTATCAAATAATGTAGCAGTAAATTTAAAGAGATTCCGTCAGTACAGAGGCATGAGCCTCGATCAGATGGCTGAAAGGACAGGAGTCAGCAAGAGTATGCTGGCCCAGATCGAAAGAGGTCAGGCAAATCCATCTATTGGTGTTTTGTCCAAGATCACAGCCGGTCTCCAGATTGAATTTGAGGATCTGATCCAGACACCAAAAGTAACGGATTCGCCAGAAGGAAGCATTACGGGCGGCAGACCTTCCATAAAAGCAGTGATCTTTGACATTGATAATACTTTGTACAGTTATGACAAAAACCACATTTATGGGATGAAAGCCCTCACCGACTACTGCGAGAGTGCGTTTGGAAAGTCAGCGGAGGAAACACTTGCATGCTACAAAAAAGCCGGACAGATAATGATCGACAGGATCGGCGGCGATGTAGCAGCGATCCATAACCGCCTGCTCCGTACGCAGGGGATGCTTGAACTCTGGGAAAAACCAGTTTTTCCACATGCCCGCAATATGTATCATGCATACTGGGATACCCTGATCCGCCAGTCACAGCCGGTCCCTGGAGTGATCGATTTCCTCAGGGAACTTAAGAAACGCGGCGTCTGCACCGGAACAGGAACCGATATGACCGCCTATATCCAGTATAAGAAACTGGAATCCCTCGGCGTTGCACCATATATTGATTTTATGGTCAGCAGCGAAGAAGCCGGTGTTGAGAAACCGCATCCACATCTTTTTGAGATCTGCGTGGAAAAAGCCGGCGTACAGACAGCTGAGTGTGCATTCATCGGTGATAATTATAAGAAAGACGTAGAGGGCGCCTGCAACAATGGCCTGTGCGGTATCTGGTATACGCAGGAACAGGAACCGGAACATGGAACCAGTTATCCAATCATACGATCATTTACAGAAGTTGATATTGACCATTTTTTGAAATAATGACCGATTTAAGATTGGTAAAATAAAAACAATCATTAAAAAGACTAAAATGATAACGGACACAAGGGCGGTGCATGGGTTGGTATCTGCGGCGAACTGGGTGCAGATATGGAACTTACCGAAACATTTGTCAGAATGGGAATCGACGAATTATCCGTTTCCCCGACATTCATTTACCCTCTCAGAAAAATTATCCGTGATATGGATTAACCAGAAAGAATGAGGTGCTGTGCCTATGTTTGGAAATATGAGTATTCAGACGATATTTATCGTTTTGATCGGAGCAGCTGTTTTTGTCCTGGGAACAAGCAATCTTCGCGCCTGTCTCAGACTTCGCAGGAAAGGTGCCCTGATCACCGGAAAAGTTATGAATGCAAGACTTGTTGAGAAAAGAGACCCTCAGGGAAAGCTTATCCAGCATTACTATGAGTTGACACTTTCCTGCCATGAGGGGAACAACAAGACATTCCAGCAGAAACTGAACAGCACCAGACAATACGAAAAAGGCGAAGAGATCAAACTGATCCGAAATGCAGGAAAGATCACACCGTTAAATACCGGTGCGGTTTCTGCAGGAATGGGATTTGCGATTGCAATCGAGGGAATGCTCCTGGCAGTTTTCCCGGTTGTATATAACAATGCCGGGGAGAAGCAGGGATCCCTGATCTTATCGGCACTGTTCCTGGTGGGAGGCCTTATTGCCCTCGCCTTCTACCTTGGAAAAAGAAAAAAGAATCTCACCGAGATCACAGGAACGATCACAGATGTCCTTTACTACAAAACCGAAGAAAAGAAGCTCTCCAAGCTAGTAGAATCTTATTACCCTCTGATACAGTATAACCTGAACGGCAAAAAGAGGACTTTCTTAAGCAGCTACAATTCCAGCAGAGAATCTACCTATAAGAAAGATTCCACCGTAACCCTCTACTATGACCCGTAACCCCAGGAACTCATCGAGAAAAAAGCCAGCCCGGCAATGCTAGTGCTCACAGTGGCGCTTTGGATCATGGCGGTTGTTGGTATTGTGAGTGTTTTATAAAAAATGATAAAAAGCAAAGCACAGTTCTTTTGAAAGAACAGGAGGCTTTGCTTTTTCTTTTGCATATCAGATAACGGCATGATATACTTGGGGTAATGTTTGAAAGAAGAGATTCGGAGGAGGAAAAGAATGGATCTTTTTGGACTGTACAATGTTATGAATGAAAATCTGCAGCAGAAATCCAACCTGCTGGCGACTGTGCTGGAGGGACCGGAAGCGGGGAAACGGTATTTCTTTGCAGAGGGGGAACTTCTGGGACATACAGGCAGCGGCGCGGTAAGTGAAGAACTGAAAACGCAGATTACAGAGACATCGCAGAGCGGCATTTATGAAATAGAAGAACAGAAGTTTTTTATAGAGCATCTCAAACGTCAGGCGCATCTTGTGATCTGTGGCGGCGGGCATGTATCACAGCAGGTGATCGAGCTTGCCGGAAGAGTCGGTTTTCACGTAACGGTACTGGAGGACCGCCTGTATTTTGCAGACCGTGCACGAGAGATCGGAGCAGATCTGGTGCTCTGTGATGCTTTCGAAAAAAGCCTGCAGGGAATCGCAGGAACACCAGATACCTATTTTCTGGTAGTGACCAGAGGACACCGCTATGACCGTGCGTGTCTCGAGCAGATCCTGCATAAGCCATACGCCTACGTAGGAATGATGGCAAGCCGTGGAAGGTCAGCGCTTCTTAAGAATCAGATGGAAGAGGACGGCTTTGACAGAGCAGCACTCGACGGGATCCACACACCGGTCGGCCTTTCCATCCATGCGGAAACACCAGAGGAAATTGCTGTTTCCATCGTGGCAGAACTGATCCAGACCAAGAACCAGACAAAGAAAACGTCAGGATACGACCCGCTTCTCATGGAATATCTCACAGGGGCAAAAGAAACGGACCAGCCCAAGATCCTTGCGACGATCATAGCCCGCAGAGGTTCCGCACCACGTTCGATCGGAACCAAGATGCTGGTACTTGGCGACGGAAGGATCATCGGCACGATCGGCGGCGGCTGCATGGAAAGCGAAGTCCAGCACCAGTGTCTGAGACTTCTCCATGAAGAAAATGAGATGACCCGCATCATCCGTGCAGACATGACGGTAGCACAGGCAGAGGACGAAGGAATGGTCTGTGGCGGGACCATCGACGTTTTTCTCGAAAAATTTCAATGATTTCGCAGAAATAAAATAAAAAATACAATTCTGCAAAACGCTGTGTTATAATAAAGACACTTGTTAGAAGAGACTATGAAGGCAGTCCCTGGGCTGTCGGATCATATCATAATGGAGGATGAGTTTATGAAAAAAAGAAGTTTGATCGTAGCAGCACTGTGCAGTATGTGTCTTGCACTGGGTAATCCACTTCCGGTACTGGCAGATGCATCCAAAGTAGTAACACTGGGAGCAGATCTTACAGAAGCACAGAAGAATACCATGATGAAGTATTTTAAGGCAGATGCAAGCCAGGTTCAGATCATCACTGTAAACAATCAGGATGAACACAACTATCTGGGGAAATATATCTCAAATGAACAGATCGGTACAAGAACTTTAAGCTGTGCCTATGTAAAGCCAACACAGTCAGGCGGCATCAAGGTACGTACAGCGAATCTTAACTACGTAACCTGCAACATGCTGGCGAATGCACTTTCCACAGCAGGAGTTTCCAACTGTGAAGCTGTTGCAGCATGCCCATATGAGGTTTCAGGAACAGGAGCCCTGACAGGTGTCATGATGGCTTATGAGACAGCCAGCGGCAAGCAGCTTGATTCTACCAAGAAAGATCTGGCGACCAAGGAAGTTGTAGTCACCGGAGATGTTGCACAGCAGGTAGGTAATGACAATGCCACCAATATCATCAACCAGGCAAAGCTTCAGATCATCGGAGATAATATCCAGAATGCGGATGAAATCTATAATATCGTAAATAACATTGCAATTCAGAACAATGTGACGTTGAGCGCTGATGAACTGAATACGATCACAGCACTTCTTCAGGAGATTGTACAGCAGAATTATGATATCCAGGAGATGAAGCAGACTCTTGAAAGCATCCAGAAGAATCTGGACAAAGCAACCGGCAATGACAGCTCTTCAGATGACAGTGATGACGAGGATGAAGAGATCGCAGATGAGGACTCCAGCGATGGAGAGGACATTACACAGGATGTCGCTACAGATGAACTTGGACCGGATGTTATTGAGTCTTCTACTGAGGACCCGAATCTGGCACAGGATACCGGTATGAATGATTCCGGCTCTGAAAGCAGTGACAGCAGCACAGAGGATAACATGGGCATTCCGGAAGCAACTGAGGATGGTACACAGGATACTGCTGCAGAAACACCGGAAGAAGGTGAGTCAGAAGATACCACAGACGAAAATGATGGAAATACAGACATTCCGGAGGCAACCGGCGATGAAACGACCGGTACAGATGGATCTTACGATGAGACGACAGAATCCGGCGAAAGCACAGACACTGTTGATGAGACTACAGAAGAGGGAACTGAAAGTTCAGCAGATGACACATTAAATACAGATTCTCTTGACGATGCTTCCAAAGCACAGTTTGAGCAGGCACAGCAGTTCTGCCAGGGAGAATATCAGGGTGATCTTGCAACACTTCAGGCTGTTATGGCGGATGCAGTCCAGCCGACAGTTACACTTGATTCAGATACCGCTTCCAAACTGACAAAGAAAGTTCTTGAGTCCTATCTGAACGTACTCAAAGACGGTGGAATGTCCTATGTGCCGAGCGATACAGATGCCTATATGTCAGGTGAACTTAATATGATCAATAACGACATGAAGAAAATCTTCAGTATCGAAACAGAACCGGCAGCAGATGATATCCTTGCAGCACAGCCGGCAGATGCAAGGCAGAGTCTGTATGATGAAACAATGAGATTCTTTGCACAGCTCTACGGAGAGGATACAGAGGATTCTTCTTATAACGAATCTACAGATGAGGCTTCCTATGAGGAAGAATCTTACAACGAAGAATATTGATCAATGATCCCAAGCCGCAGTTTTTCTGGTCAGACAGAGAAACTGCGGCTTTTTTCATATATAGAAGTGGTATCAGTGACATAGAGCTGAATTTCGCCGTAAAGTGTGATTTTTCTGTGAGCCCCGCGAAAAACTGGAAATCTAAAAGTAACTGTGATAAAATAGAGGGAAATCTTGTTAACTAATTGATGGGGAATATATAGCCGAAAGGGGAAATAATATGAGTCTTGCAGTGGTTACACTGAAAAAAGGAGAAGGAAGACTTCTCAAATCCGGTGGCATGTGGGTCTTTGACAACGAGATCGCCAGTATTATGGGAAGCTTTGTAAATGGAGATATCGTGCTGGTACATGATTTTGACGGATATCCGCTTGGAAGAGGATTTATCAACACCAATTCCAAGATCACGGTACGTCTGCTTTCCAGAGATGAGAATCAGCATATAGACGAGGACTTTTTTGAAAAAAGAGTAAGAGATGCCTGGGAATACCGCAAAAAGGTAACAGATACTTCAAGCTGCCGCCTGATCTTTGGCGAGGCAGATTTCCTGCCGGGTCTGACAGTTGACAAATTTGAGGATGTTCTGGTCGTACAGTCCCTTGCACTTGGAATCGACCGCTGGAAAGAAATGATCCTCGAACTTATCAGGAAAGTTCTTGCAGAGGACGGAATCAACATCCGTGGAATCTACGAGAGAAGTGATGCCAAAGTCCGCAAGCAGGAAGGAATGGAACTTCACAAGGGCTTCATCGGACCGGAGTTCCCGACTCTTGTTGAGATTGTCGAAAATGGAGTGAAATATCAGGTCGATGTCAAGGACGGACAGAAGACAGGATTTTTCCTGGATCAGAAATACAACCGTCTTGCGATCCAGAAACTCTGCAAGGATGCGAGAGTCCTGGACTGCTTTACACATACAGGTTCTTTTGCATTGAATGCGGGAATTGCAGGAGCAAGAGAAGTTACCGGTGTGGATGCTTCTGAGCTTGCTGTTCATCAGGCACAGGAGAATGCGAAGCTGAACGGACTGGACGGCAGAGTTAAATTTATCTGTGAGGATGTTTTTGAACTGCTTCCGAGACTGGAAGAAGAGGGCGAGAAATATGACGTCGTGATCCTCGATCCGCCGGCGTTTACCAAGTCACGAAGCTCTATCAAGAATGCAGTCAAGGGTTACAGAGAAATCAACCTGCGTGGTATGAAACTTGTCAGGGATGGAGGATTCCTTGCAACCTGTTCCTGTTCTCACTTTATGGATTATGAACTCTTTACCAAGACGATCGGACAGGCCGCACGAAATGCACACAAGAGACTGCGTCAGGTAGAATACAGGACCCAGGCACCGGATCATCCGATCCTGTGGTCTTCAGATGAATCTTATTATCTGAAGTTTTATGTGTTCCAGGTGTGCAGTGACAGATAAAAATAATCTTACATAATAATAGTGACATCATTTCATTAAAGAAAGAAGGACTTGCATGAGAGAAAAGTTTATCAAGTTTATGGAAGGACGCTATGGAGTAGACGCATTTGCAAGATTTACGATGGGCGTTGCATTTGTGATGATCATTCTGTCCATGTTTATTCGGAACAGAGTCGGCGCGGCGTTTGATACCATTGGCCTTCTTGCGATCCTTTATACTTATTACAGAATGCTTTCCAGAAATATACAGAAGCGTTATGCCGAAAACCAGAAATATCTGTCCATCACATCTGGCATAAGACAGAAATTCAACCGTGAGAAAAACATCATGCAGCAGAGAAAGGAATATCACATTTATTCCTGTCCGAACTGCAAACAGAAGATCCGTATTCCGAGAGGAAAAGGCAAGATCGAGATCGACTGTCCGAAATGCCACACGAAATTTATCAAAAAAAGCTGAATACGATCTGAGATCAGAATACAGCCGGAGGTCTTATGTTTGGTTATGTGGTAATAAATAAACCGGAGATTAAATTCAAGGATTTTGACCTGTATCGTTCTTTTTACTGTGGTCTCTGCAGAGAACTGCGGGATCGCTATGGAGTGACAGGACAGATTTCCCTGACATATGATATGACGTTTGTGATCCTTCTCCTGAGCGGGCTCTATGAGCCGCCGACAAGGAAGGGAACGACGAGATGCATCATCCACCCTGTACGGAAACAGCCGGTCCGCAAGAATGCGATCACAGAGTATGCCGCAGATATGAATGTTTTTCTTGCATACTATAAATGTGAGGATGACTGGAAAGACGAGAAGAAGCTTCTGAGTCTTTTGTACGGGAACCTCCTTCGGGGCAAAGAGAAGCATGCAGAAGAGCGGTGGCGTAAGAAAGTCGACACGATCGTTTCACTTCTGAATGAACTTTCTGAGATGGAGAAGGCGGGAGAAGAGAATATCGACCGCATTTCCGGATGTTTCGGGAAGATCATGGAGGAGATCTTTGCGTATCGGACCGATCTGTGGGAACCGACACTGCGCCGGATGGGCTTTTTCCTGGGTAAGTTTATTTATCTTATGGATGCCTATGATGATGTAGAGGAAGATATCAAAAAAGGAAATTACAATCCTTTTTCCAGAAGTTATATAATGGAAGGGTTCGATGAACAGGTACGGCAGATGCTGATCATGATGATGGCAGAGGTCTGCCGGGAATTTGAAAAACTTCCTATTATCAAATATACCGATATACTGCGGAATATTCTGTATTCCGGAGTCTGGTGCAGATTTGAAGCAGTGTCCGGTAAGAGGAAGAAAGAGCAGGAGAAAGAAAATGTTTGATCCATACAGTGTCCTTGGCGTTTCCAGGGATGCATCCGATGAAGAAATCAAAAAGGCATACCGGAAACTGAGCAGGAAATATCATCCGGATGCAAATATCAATAATCCAAACAAAGAACAGGCGGAAGAGAAGTTCAAGGAAGTCCAGCAGGCTTATGAACAGATCATGAAAGAAAAGGAATACGGCTCCTCTTATGGAAATGCAGGCGGCTACTACGGTGGATTTACAGGCCGTCAGAACAGCACTTACCAGGATGAGGAGGCAATCCGCAGCTGCCAATTATATCCAGAGCCGTCATTTCCAGGAGGCAATGAATGTACTCTCGTCCCTGAAGCAGAGGAACGGAGAGTGGTATTACCTTTCTGCGATGGCAAATATGGGACTTGGAAATAATGTCAATGCACTGGAGGATATCCGGACAGCGGTAAACCTGGAGCCGGATAATGTACAGTATCGTATGTTCCTTCAGAGAATGGAGGGCGGCGGGACCTGGTATCAGGAACAGCAGAATCCTTTTGGCGGAATGCCGGTGGATGGAAGCGATTACTGTATGAAGCTCTGTATCGCAAATATGCTCTGCGGACTGTGCTGTCCGGGCGGCGGTGTATTCTGCTGCTGAGAAAATTATTCAGTATTACTAAATGAATAAAAGAAAATACAAATCAACGGATTGACATTTTTTAGTTGTGATATTATCATAGTATCGTACTGCTGTGATAAAGCGAAAGCAGCAGGTCAGGTTCCTGTAACTGAACAGGCAGGAACTTTAGAAGTACAATGGAAAAGTACAGGAGGAAATCTTAAGATGAGTATTCGTATTGGAATTTTAGGTTATGGAAACCTTGGACGAGGCGTAGAATGTGCAGTTAAGCACAATCCGGATCTTGAGCTTGTAGCAGTTTTTACACGCCGTGATCCTTCAACAGTAAAAATCCTCACAGATACAGCAAGCGTTTATCATGTAGATGAAGCAGAAAAAATGAAAGACAAGATCGATGTTCTGATCCTCTGCGGAGGAAGTGCAACAGACCTTCCGGAGCAGACACCGAAATATGCACAGTGGTTCAATGTCGTAGACAGCTTTGACACTCATGCAAGAGTTCCGGAGCATTTTGCAAACGTAGACAAGGCAGCTTCCGAGAGCGGACATGTAGGAATCATCTCCGTAGGCTGGGACCCGGGAATGTTCTCCCTGAACAGACTGTATGCAAATGCAATCCTTACCAACGGTAAAGATTATACATTCTGGGGCAAGGGTGTAAGCCAGGGACATTCCGATGCGATCCGCAGGATCGACGGAGTCAAAGACGGCAAACAGTACACCATCCCGGTAGAAGCAGCACTGGAAGCTGTAAGAAACGGAGAAAATCCGGAACTTACAACAAGACAGAAACACACCAGAGAATGCTTCGTAGTAGCTGAGGAAGGCGCAGACCTTGCACGTATCGAGAACGAGATCAAGACTATGCCAAACTACTTCGATGAGTACGATACTACAGTACACTTCATCACAGAAGAAGAACTGAAACGTGATCACAGCGGAATCCCGCACGGTGGATTTGTTATCCGTTCCGGCAAAACAGGCTGGAATGATGAGAACAGCCATGTGATTGAATATAGCCTGAAACTGGATTCCAACCCGGAATTCACTTCTTCCGTAATCGCAGCATATGCAAGAGCAGCATACCGCATGAGCCAGGAAGGACAGAAAGGCTGCAAGACAGTTTTTGATGTTGCACCGGCTTACTTAAGCGCACAGGACGGAGCAGAACTTCGTAAACATCTTCTGTAATAAAAAATATGGATTTACTGAGGGGCAGGATTTTCCTGCTCCTTTTTGCTATGTTTTCATAAATTAGATGTATGTGGGTTACTGTGAACGGAGTGAACAGTAACGTATGTGGGACACAGACATTCATCTTTATATTGACGTATTGGAAATCTTGAGATATAATACCTACATGATATTGTAATAATATTGTAAAGAATTGTAACGAAAAAAGTAATAATGAGTTTTTGTTATCGTTCAAAGAAAGAGGATATTATATGAAGAAGGTATGTAAGAAAGCAGGACTTTTGGGGATACTTCTGGGACTCATGCTTTTTGCTGCAGGCTTTGCTTTACAGGCAACAACCGTAGAGACGCAGGCGGCAACAACAACAGGATTTCGTACAATAAACGGAAAAACCTACTATTACAAGAATGGAAAGATGGTCAAGGGCTGGCTGACACTTGGAAAGAATAAGTACTTCCTGAATACCAAGACAGGTGTGCTTTACAAGGGCTGGCAGAAGAATTCCAAGGGACCTAAGCGATACTTCGATTCCCGTACAGGAGTTATGTACAAGGGACTTAAGAAAGTTGGCAGCAGTTATTATTATTTTAATACTTCTACAGGATATACGACAAGCGGCTTTCTTAAGGCACAGAATGGGAATGTAAGGTATTTTATGTCTGATACATACGTGATGGCGACCGGCTGGATGAAGAACAGCAAGGGTGAGAAATGGTATTTTACGCCGTCGAATGGACTTATGTATAAAGGACTTAAGAAAGTTGGATCTTATTATTACTATTTTGATGGTAGTACAGGTGCGACAAAGAGTGGTTTCCTTAAGGCCTCAAATGGAAATGTCCGTTATTTCAGGGCCAAGACTTACGTGATGGTAACAGGCTGGACCAAGACTAGCAAAGGTGAGCGCCGTTACTTTGCACCAAGTACAGGAGTTATGTATAAGGGACTCAAAAAAGTCAGCGGAAATACGTATTATTTCAATACCAATACAGGAATTGCCACAGGCGGCTGGGTGACTATTGACGGAAATAAGTATTACTTTAATCCAGATACATTTGTAATGACAACAGGTACCAAGCTGATCGATGGAAAATACTACGTATTTAATTCCAGTGGTGTTATGGTTAATTCTTACAATGGCAGCAGCAGTAATTCTCCGACGGCACCTACATCAGAGAGAACGATTAAGAACTATCTCGCAG
>ERZ780157.3792-NODE-3792-length-12207-cov-2.786702_pt1 | contig 12207 bp, 12 predicted proteins | sample MGYA00511169_ERZ780157 | MGnify/ENA primary metagenome ERZ780157 (study PRJEB29588, sample SAMEA1965149) | human gut metagenome | biome: human gut; feature: human-associated habitat; material: faeces | place: Denmark | collected 2008/2010 ... | reverse complement strand
CCAATCTGATTTCCTTTTGCGCCATATTCGCATCCTATTGTAATAACAAGATGTTCCATTTTGTTTCCCTTCCTTAATGTATATACATGCGTTTTTTCTCATCTGCAGAACCTGCCACTGGCAGCTTCGTATGGATGCCTGACAACTATCTGCATAAAAAAGACGAGGGCGCACTTATTTTCTGTGACATCCTCGTCTTTTCTATTTCTTATTTTTATCTTTCTGTTATTCTTCCGGTGCCCGGTTTGAAGGACACGGATTCCTAAAATTCTTATTTTTCCAGTGATTTTACCGTTTCTTCAATGATTGCATATGCCTTGTCGCAGTCTTCTGCGGATACGATAAGTGGCGGCACCATACGAATGACATGTGCACCGATAGCTGTAATCAGAAGCTTTCTGTCTAAGCAGCCATGTTTTACATCTACACCGGAAATGGTATCATCAAATTCTACACCAACTAATAAGCCCTGATGTCTTACTTCTTTGACATGTGGTAATTTTTCTAATTTTGCTGAGAAATAATCTCCCATCTTCTTTGCATTTCCAGCCAGGTCATTGTCTAAGAGCTCCCCCACCTCAGCCAAAGCTGCTGCACAGCTGATTGGATGTCCACCAAAGGTTGTTCCATGGGAACCAGGAGTAAATGCTTTGGCAACCTCTTCTGTTGCACAGATTGCACCGATTGGCATTCCGCCGCCAAGACCTTTTGCCATGGATATCCGGTTTTACGCCATAATTCATATAGGACATTACTGCACCGGTTCTGCACCATCCGGTCTGTACCTCATCTAATAATAAGAGCATTCCTTTCTCATCACAAAACTCTCTTAAGCCTTTCATGAATTCCATGGTTGCCGGATGTACTCCACCTTCACCCTGTACCGGTTCAATCATAATTGCGATTGTATTTTCGGTACATGCATTTTTAAATGCCTCCAGGTCATTGTATGGTGCATAGGAGAATCCGTAAGTCATTGGTCCGAATCCTACCTGGCAGCCATTTCCCGGCTGACCGGTTGCTGACATTGCTCCAAATGTTCTTCCATGGAATCCCATTTTAGCAGTTACGATATGATATTTATTTGGACCGTATTTTTCAATTCCATATTTACGGGCCATTTTAATCATTGCTTCGTTTGCTTCTGTTCCGGAGTTCTGATAGAAAATTTTATCCATGCCAATGGTCTTACAAACTTTTTCTGCTAACAGTGCCTGTGGAATAGTATATGGATAGTTGAAGGTGTGCATGATATCGTCTACCTGATCTTTGACTGCTGCTACTACCTTCGGATTACGGTTTCCTGCATTGTTTACAGCGATTCCTGCATAGAAGTCAAGATACGGTGTTCCTTTCTCATCATAGAGGTACATGCCCTCTGCTGTCTCAGCCAGGAAATCGAAACGCTCATATGTTTCAATCATATATTTATTTACTTTATCTTTAATGTCCTGTACGCTTAATCCTGTGTCTTTTAATTTCATAATTGAATCCTCCTTGCCATATTCTTTACTCTTTTTTGTTTTCTCTTTAAACCGGTTTGTTTTGTTCAATGGACTTTCTTTCGCAACTCTAGAAACACACTTTGCGAGTTTCTAGAGTTTTCGCGGTGCTCGCCAAATCTGCATGCAAGCATGCGATTTTTCTCGCTACTCGCGAAAAAAGGCACTTACCGATTGGTAAGCGCCTTCACTTTTGTTTGTCTATTATTTTGAACAGTTATACAATATCACGTCTTTTTTGCTCTGTCAATATTTTTTTACAAAAAGTTATATTTTCCTGTTTTTTCTGCTTTTTCCAGTCTATTCGCGAGAATTAATAGAATATATTGTATACTTTTGTGTATTATATTGTACATTTGTATTATTCATTCGTACACTATAGTATCGTTTTGTCTTTATACACTCTCTACTCCGATATATGCATCAATTCTTTCCCGACGCAAATGCTCTCCGATTACAATAATGACTTCCTGACCTTCCTGAATCGGTTCCATCCGCACTCCGTTGTGGGTAGCATTGAGTTGTATCCAGGAATTATCTTCTGCTTTTATAAATCCCTTAATCCGAAATACTGCTCCGCAGGAACTGTCTTCTAAGATTTCTTTTGCGACCTTCTGCAATTTTTCTGCCGTCATAGGTACATTCATAAAATACTGTGACTCGAAGCCGGAGTGTTCCTTCAGATCCATTTTCTCATAATTTTCCATCACATAGCCACTGCTCATAATCCGATGCAAATCTTCCGAAGTAAGCTGCGGTGTACTCTTACGCAGAATCTCTTTTTCCAGTCTTCTCTTACAGTAAATCTTCTCCAAGGCTTCGTTGATGTGTGCAACCGTTGCATCCATTTCTTCTTCTGTAGCTTCATCGGCATGGCTTAATAGAATGCAGCCTGCATCTGCCACCTCTGATGCCAGAATAAAATCTGCCTCATCGGACAGCTCTTTTTCCAGCTTGGCATCTACGATTGCAATTACATTTCCAATCTCATACCACTGATCCAGCGGTTCTTCCCGCAATGCATCAAAGAATTCGTCCACATCAAAAATTCCGGATGGTTCCACCAATACTCTGTCATATCCGCACATGCCCATGGCGATTAGCTTTGTCTTAAAACGTCTTCTGTGGCAGTCCTTATCACAGCCTCCGGCTACCATTTCCAGCTCACAGTTATCTCCCATCAAATCCTGCAGCAGCATCATGTCCACATTTACTGCGCCATAATCGTTCTCTAAAATTCCAATATTCATGCCCTGATTCATCAGATACTGGGCATATTTTCTTATAAATGTTGTTTTACCAGAACCTAAAAAGCCGGTAATTAAGTCGATTTTTACCATGTTTGTCCCTTTCCACTTTTCTGCTGACACACAAGCCTTTGAACTGCTCTTATTCTATCATATGGAAAAGGTATTGAAAATACTTCCCCTTTTTGTATTCTTCTAGTTAATTCTATTTGCGCTTAAATTTCTAAAAAAATTAATGGCAGTAAGAATTAACACAATTGCTCCACTTAATTCAAACACCGATCCATTGTCAAGAAGAAATGAAAAAGTAACCAATAATAAGCCACTTACTGCTGCAATTCCATAATCCATATATTCTGCCGCTCTCCTCTTTAATGTCGAAGCAGAGGCAATCAATATAATTATTGTTATTATTTCCATCATGGAACTGTTAGCTCCTGTCAAATCCATCCATACAGATATCAACATTACTACTGCACCTATTATTACTCCTATATTCTTCTGTAATAATCCAATAATTCTTTTTTTATCTCGTTCTGAAGATATATTGTCTAATCTTTCTATTGTTTCATCATATAATTTCTGGATACGGTTCCACTCACGGTCACCTGCAAGTACCATTTTTGCTTTCTGGTACCCTTGCATAAATTTTGTTACCCATGCATCTTCATATGCTTCATCCATCTTATTCTTCTGTTCCGTATAACCAATATTAGAAGATGCTAATATCATAAATTCTATAATATCTTCTTTTGAATTTGGAATTGGAAATGTTTTTATCATTTCAAGTTTCTGTCCAAATTCATCTGTATTAAGCAAATTGTTTGAAAATTCCTTCATTGTTTTTGATGCATCTATATTATAAAATTCTGTTCCACAAGATTTGCACTTTCCTGTAAATGAATTAATTACATCTCCACAACGAGGGCAAATCAAAACCTTAGCCTGCTTTGCTTCATCCTCTATTCTTGTTCCACATGCTTCGCAAAATTTTGCATTATCATTTAATTTGTTTCCACAATTTCTACAATATTTCATAATACCCTCCAATAAAGCGGATTAAGATATTCTCAACCCGCTTTATCATAATCATTTATTCAATTTCTGTCAGTTTCTGTGTTATTCTGGTCTGTGCATCCAGATAATACTTCCAGTCATCTACTGAATAATCACTTTCATTTAACTCATCCGTCGTCTTTATAAATTCTGCATATTCTTCTGCAAGTTTGGCATACTGTTTTAACTGTGTTACATTAGTTCCATCATAAGTTTTCATGAACTCTACATATTCATTCATGAATTCTTCATAAGAATCTACCCAATCGCGGAAACTTGTATCATTTCCTGCTGTTTCTTCCTGTGTATTTTCATCGTCAATACCCGATGGATTTTCTGTTTCTGTCTCATTATCTTCTGTACTGATTTCAGTATTGCCCTGCTCTGTTTCTTCTGTTGTTTCCCTAAATGCATATAAGGTAACATCCATTGTCTTTTCTTTCGCCTCATATGTAATATCCAGACTATTTCCACTTGCATCATCTGCCATATATGAAGAATCAAAGTTCATATAATCAACTGTAAAACCATTGTCCTTACATTCTTTTACATAATCCTGAAAATCACTTTCCGTCACATAATAGAATTCTGCTGTAAAGTATTTTTCCGAATCCGCTGTTATCTTTCCGTACTTTGTATCTGGTTCTGGTATTAACTTTGCAAGTTCTGATGTCGGCCAGGTATATGTCACCCTTTTCTCACTGTTTTTCTTCATCATTCCACATATAGCTGCAATAATAACAACCAATACAATTATTCCGAATACAATAAGTCCTGCTGGACCTTTATTCTTCTTTCCACATTGCGGACATCTTTTCATTCCCTTGTACATTTCCGCTCCACATCTTTTACATTGAATCACTTTTGTCATAATTTTCTCCCTTCGCACTCTACAAGTGTCCCTTTCTCATTTTTTAGTAGTTATAAATCACCCAAATAACTACATGTATCCCATTTTAACATTTATGTGTTGTTTTATCAATAAATATATCATTTTTGTGTAGGCTATTTAATATGATATGTCAATTAAAATATATCTATAGAAATGGAGGTATCGCATGGACGAGTTTGTAAGAAACCGGATAACACAGCTACGAATTAATAAGGGCATCTCTGAGTACCAGTTAAGTTACGACCTTGGACATAGTCGTGGTTATATTAATAATATTTCTTCTGGTAAATCTATGCCTTCCATGAATGAATTTTTTGCGATATGCAATTATTTCAATATAACTCCTATTGAATTTTTTGATACCAATCATTCCAATCCCGAATTATTATCCAAAGCAATCACTGAAATCCAATCTTTAAATGACGATGATTTACTGCTAATTCTCACTTTAATAAAACGCATCAAAAAATAACACCAAAAAGAGATTACCCCGTAAGCCAAAATGCTCTCCAAGTAATCTCTTTTTCTAATTCAACTTATCAATCTATTATTCTATTTATTCAACTCCAAGTCTCTTTTCAGTCCATCCAGCAGCTTTTTATATTTATTCATCACCATATCATGATAATTTCGGATATAATCCGTATCTGGAATATCTTTCCCTTTGATTGCATATTCCAGTCCCTTAAAATGCTCTGACAACTCCAGTGCACCAATATTGGCAGATACATTTTTCATTCCATGGACATGAACTTCATACTGCACCCAGTCCTCCGCCTGATAATCCTTTTGCAGTATATCTGACATCTCATCCTCTATATAGACTTTTAACATTTTCAAATAGAAGGCTTCGTCATTCATGCATATGGACATTCCAAACTTCGTATTCAGATATGGGAAGTGCTCCTGCAAAGCTGTCTCTTTTTCTATATCTGGGCTTTCTTGCTGTTCTGTTTTTCCTGCTAAATCCGGCAGGAATTTTTCCAGTATCTCCCATAATTTTTCTTCAAAAATCGGTTTGGAAATATAATCGGCAAATCCATGCTGCAGATACATTTCCTTTGCTCCTTTTACCGCATTGGCTGTCATGGCAATTACCGGTGTAGTTTTATTCTGATGATTCATTCACTTCATTTCCTCAAAGGTGGCAATGCCATCCATATCCGGCATCATCTGATCCATGAAAATAAGATCATAGTGCTGCTCTTTCATCAGAGTCAGCCCTTCTTCTCCACTGCCTGCCACATCCACGATTGCACCAGTCTGTAGCAGCATCTCTTTTGCCACAATGCGGTTCATTTCCATATCATCCACCACAAGAATATGCACGCCGGCAAACTGAGGTACCGGCATCATAGCGCCGACAGAAAGCTCATAGTTTTCGAAAATCTGCTTCATATCACCAATGCCATCTTCACAAATGACCTTCTGCGGTATGATTGCCGTAAATGTTGAGCCTTCACCATACTGGCTTTCTACCTGTACTTCTCCGTGCATCATATCTACCAGACGTTTCGTCAGGCTCAGTCCCAGTCCGGTTCCTTCGATATTGCGGTTCTTATGCTCTTCTAATCTTGTGAAATTCTGGAAAAGGTTCTCCATATCCTTCTTCTGGATTCCAATTCCGCTGTCTTTTACATCAATGCGCAGGTTGATATTTTCCTCGTCTATCCTGCTATAAGAAATTTTTAAAATCACATGACCACGCTTGGTATATTTTACCGCATTAGACAGAAAATTATTTACTATCTGGCGGATACGGACATCATCTCCATATAAAATGGATGGAAGATTCTCATCAATTTCCATATACAGATCCAGATTCTTTTTCTTGCAGTTAGAGGCAACTATCGTATAGCAGTCGTTAATGAGGGAAGCCAGCTCATAACCCTCGCAAAGCAGCTCCATCTTTCCGGATTCAATTTTGGAAATGTCCAAAATGTCATTTACAATAGCAAGCAAGGTTCTGCTGGCCCGCTGCATATTTCCTGCATACTCTGCAATCTTCTCCCTTGGCAGCGTATCAATCTGCCGGAGCAGGAGGCTGTTCATTCCCATAATACCGTTGATTGGCGTACGGATTTCATGGGACATATTCGTAAGGAAATCGGTCTTCGCCCGGTCTGACACCCGGAGCCGCTCTAAAAGTTCTTCTTCGTAAGTAATATCCACCAGCGTTACGATAGTGTTCTGCATCTCGCCATATTCATCGCAGACCATCGAAGACGTTACCGATAAAATCTGATTGCCCTGCAGGCATTTCACCTTGCAGTGCTCTAATTTTCCCTGATAAAGCTGTTCTGCAAATTCTTCCTTTTTGCCCCCGCAGGCTACCAGTTCTTCAAAAGGCTGCTCCACTTCTGCTCCAAACAACACTTCTGCATTTGTATTATGTAAAATATGTGTTCTCTGATAATCATATACCATCACACCATAGTCAATCTGATTAAACAGATAATCTGAAACTGTTAATTTTGATATTCCAAAAGTATCATACCGGATACTAAAAAATACAGTCATTAAAAATGAAACTGTTACACCATAAACCGAACTGGGATAAGATTTAATTCCATAAAATGGTAACACCGTATCCGGAATTGCCGAAAGAAGCATAATTGTATTTCCCAGAATGATATATCCCACATATTTTCTCTGACTTTTACGCATAATTTTCTTCGACCAATATAGTACAATATAGATGCAGCACAAAAAGCAAAGCATAATATACATCCAGTGATAAAACACGCTGCCATGAAATTCTGTGGTAAAACAGGTTCTTCCATTGACCCTGTAAAAATGGCGGATCCGCATACTTCCAAAAGAAACACCATCCACCAGAGATGTCAGTATTCCTAATCCAACCATCAGGCCATATCCCTTTATTTTTACACCAGTCAGACACGCCACATAAATTACAATCGCAATGACATATAAATTAAAGCCCACAATTGTCATGCAAAAGAAATCCTGTGCCAATCTGTCATCCGTACAATTTCCATACAATGCTGAACCCAGTGCCCAGATTCCTCCTCCTATTCCCAGAAGCAGGATACAAATCCGCCCCTTGTTTTTCGTATTATTAATAAAAAAATAAAAGATACCAACGCCAATACATATAGTTGCACATGCTACCAAAAGCACTGTTGTAATCATTCCTGCTTCCATCAATTTTTCTCCCGAGTTGTTTTACTTCATTATATATAAAATCCAATTTATTCGCAATAAAACAATCCCTGTGGAAGCTGCCACCAGCATTTTCTTATTGCCGCAAAAAAGCAGGAGCTCCGTTCCAGTTTCGGTGTTCCTGCTTTTTTCTGTCTTTTTCTAATTTTCCAACTCTGTTCCTACTTTGAACTTTTATTTTGAACTTTTATTTCAAACTTTTTACTTCAAACTCTTATCCCAAACTCTTATTTTAATTCTCCTGCCGGATGTATCATATCCGGTGTAATCAGCTCTTTGATAATCAGGTACTGCTCAATGGTTTTTACACAGTTCTGCACGCCAACCCGCTCACTGTTTAATGTCATGTCATAATTGACCGGGTTTGTCCAGTAATTTCCATGGGTGTAATATTCATAATAATCTGCCCGGAATTTATCCGTCCGCTCTATGGTTGCATTAGCAACCTCTTTGGTCACGCCCATATTTTCCATGGTACGGTTCACGCAGAATGCTCTCGGTGCCTCAATATAGATGCTCACCACATTTGGTTTGCCCTTCAGTACATAATCGGCACATTTTCCGACGATGACGCAGGACTCTTTTTCTGCCAGATCTTTGATAATTTCACTCTGATATTCAAACAGCTTGTCATCCGATACGAATTTTTCATTTCTGGAAATGTAACGTCTTGACCGTGGCAGCCCTCTTAAAAAGCTGGAAAATCCACTGGTCTCCCTCATTTTTTCATTTACTTCCTGAAAAATATTCTCATCCAGTCCACTGAGCTGGCCTGCCAGTGTTAAGATTCGGTTTTCATAACAGTGAATACCTAACTCCTTTGCCAGCTGGGAAGCAATCGCCTTTCCGCCTGTTCCGAATCCTCTTGCAAAGGTTATTACAAAATTCTCCATATTTTCTGTCCTCCTTTAACCTGCTAAATAACGACTTAAGAATTCCCGTGTTCTCGGATTCTTCGGATTGGTAAACAGTTCGGATGGAGCTGCATCCTCTGCCACATAGCCGGAATCCATGAAAATGGTTCTGGTGGACACATCCCTTGCAAATGCCATCTCATGAGTAACAATAATCATTGTAAGTCCCGTCTTGGCAAGCTCTTTCATAACATTTAATACTTCTCCTACCATTTCCGGGTCCAGTGCAGAAGTCGGCTCATCGAAAAGAAGTACTTCCGGATTCATGCAAAGAGACCTTGCAATGGCAACCCTCTGTTTCTGTCCTCCGGAAAGCTGTGATGGTTTTGCATTGATATAAGGAGCCATTCCTACATCCTTTAAATGTGTGATTGCCCGGTTAAATGCCTCTTCTTTGGAAATATGAAGCACCTTTCTGGTGCAGAGCATGCAGTTCTGCAATACAGTCATATTGTTAAATAGGTTAAAGGACTGAAATACCATTCCCACCCTGGAGCGGTATTCATTGATGTCCTTCTGTACATTCCGGACTTCCTTATCATGGTAAAGGATTTTACCGGAGGTCTGCCGCTCCAGTTTATTGATACACCGCAGCAGCGTTGACTTTCCGGAACCGGAAGAACCCACTATACAGATAATTTCTCCTGCTTCTATATCAATATCTATTTTTCTTAAAACCTCATGATCCCCAAATGATTTGCTCAAATCTTTGATTGAAATTACTGTCTCTCCCATATCCGTTCCTCCTACTGATTATCCATATACTCAATTGCCAGTGCGTAATCTGTCTTGCCCTGCATTTTCTTTTCAATAAATTTGAAAATCTTATCAAAGACAAAGCACAATACAAAGTAAATCACTGCAATTACCAGGTATGACTCGAAGTATTTGTAATAATTTCCTCCGACTGTTTTTGCAGCCATGAAAAGTTCCTGTACTGCAATTACATTTAATACGGATGTCATCTTCAGGTTTGTCAGGAATGTATTTGCCATCTCCGGGATAATATTTTTAAATGCCTGTGGCAGTACCACATACAACATTGTCTTAAATGGCGACATTCCCATTGCCCATGCGCCTTCACGCTGGCCCATATCAATGGAGCCGATTCCGGCACGTACTGTCTCACCCATGTAAGCTCCGGTATTTAATACCGTTACCACAATACCTGCAAATACCGGTGTCATTTCTACTCCCAGCATTTTTATTCCATAGTATACAATCATTGCCTGAACAATCATTGGAGTGTCACGGAAGATTTCCACATATACGGTAAAAATGATTTTCAAAAGCCGCATCAGAAGCTTCTTGAAAACATTATCGCCCTCGCTGATTTTTGCATCATTTACAAGTCCGACAATATAGCCTAACACAAAACCAACCAGCGTTCCGATTACAGCAATTTCCAGCGTAAGCCAGGTTCCTTTGATAAACATACTTGCATATTTCTGGGCTAAAAATATCATCCACTCTAACGAATTACTCGGATTTTCTACTAACATATTTCTCTACCTCACTTTATCTGTTACTCAGCTCACGCTGGAAATATTTCTAGTTTGCTGCCGGCTGCTGTGTCAGAACAGTATCCATCAGCTCATCCATTTTGGCTTTATCATTCCAGCCAATGGCATCCATAGCATCCTGGATTTTATCTCTTAATGCTGTATCATCTTTTCTGGTAGCGATACATACATTTACCATTTCATCATCACCGGTGAAAGAATCATCTTCATCTAACTGGATAATCACAAGGTCATCATTGGTAAGTGCTGCTGACTGTGCGGTTGGCAAATCTACGACACATACATCTGCAACACCATTGGATATTGCCATGAAACATTCGGATGTTGTCTCATAATTTCCTGACTGCTCTGCACCTTCAATCTGATCCAAAAGAGGTACCCAGCCGGTTCCTAACTGTGTTGTTACTTTACATCCGGTTCCTGCCAGATCAGAAAGTCCTTTTACATTTTCATAAGCACTTCCCTTTTTTACTACGATACAGTTATCTCTGTAATAATATGGTTCTGTAAATGAATAAGAAGCTTCTCTTTCTGCTGTTTTTCCCATTCCTGCAATGATTACATCATAATCTCCTGCATCTAATGAGATTCCAATGGAAGACCATTCTACTTTATGAACCTCTAAATCCATTCCCATTTCATCAGCAAGCTTCTGGGCTACTGCCACATCATATCCATATGCATAATAGTCAGATCCATAAATCGGAACCGCCTTGCTTCCATCCGGTGTTGTATCACTGTCCTGTGTCCAGTTAAATGGAGCATATGCACATTCCATTCCAACTCTTAATACATTCTTATCAGATGTCTCTGCTGTCTCTGAGGTTTTCACATCTGTATCGGATGTTTTTGTATCTGATGAACCACATCCTGCCAATGTAGATATTGCCATAACTCCTGTCAGTACCAATGCTAATAATTTTCTTTTATTCATAATATGTTCCTCCTTAAATGCAAATGTGAAGCCGACTTTTTGTTTCTCTAGAGTATCAAAAAAGACGCTTGAGATTTCTTTTCTCTCAAAGCGTCTTTGCTGATAGACAGTATAGTATACTTTCTTTTTCTTCTTTTCAACTTTCAAAATGCACAATTTAATTGTGCATTTTGCACAGTATCTTAATTAAACATCAATCTTTTTACCAGAATACAGTTTACAATATCGAGATATTCCATGGAATCTTCCAGGTCAACCTCCAATATTTCTTCTATCTTCTTCAGGCGGTACTGCAGGGAATTCCGATGGATATACAAAGCCTCTGCTGTCTTTCCCACATTAAATCCACTCATATAATATGTCAGCAGTGTCTCCACCAGAAACGCCCCGTTGGTCTGGTCATACATCTCAAGCTTCTTTAATTTGTCATTGCAGTAGTCCAATATCTCCTGCTGATTTCCATTGTTAAACATATATTTATAAATGCCCATGGAACTGGCACTAAGCACTTTTTTATTAGTAGGATTCGGCAGATAATCTTTCTTTGGGATCAGATTTTTTGCTTCCTGATAGCTCTTGCCAAATTCAGACGGATCCGTATAGGCTGCGCCTAAAATACAGGTACTGTGTATCAGCCCGGCGAACTGCGGGCGGCTGTCCAGTTTCTTTAGCAATTGTTCAATCTGCCGTTCTGTCTCCTTATCCTCCGTTGCCTCAAACAGCAGCACAAATTTATTTAAGAAACGCATATACATCGGACGATTTTCCATATGCATTACTTCCCGGTTCAGACAGTCCGTATAATAGAGATAAGTATGCTCATCCTGCTCCAGGTTAATTCCATATTTCCGGTCAATTACAATGATTCCAACACGGTATGCCCGGTCAAAAGCATCTACAGGAACAACTCCATAGCCGATCTCACAGGAAGTAAGGATCAGATTTGGATTTCTTCT
>ERZ780157.3778-NODE-3778-length-12256-cov-4.197279_pt1 | contig 12256 bp, 8 predicted proteins | sample MGYA00511169_ERZ780157 | MGnify/ENA primary metagenome ERZ780157 (study PRJEB29588, sample SAMEA1965149) | human gut metagenome | biome: human gut; feature: human-associated habitat; material: faeces | place: Denmark | collected 2008/2010 ... | reverse complement strand
CAGATAAAGGGGCAGCCCCTTCAGCATAAATTAAAAAAATACAAGCTGACGACATAAAGAATAGAAATTTTGGGCCTATGCAAATATTTTTGCATGATTTGCGCAAAAAAATTTGCAGCAAGGTCAGACGAGATCCTCTCTAAAATAAAGGTGTTGATGATCAAAACAGCAAATAAAGGAAAAATTTGGGCAAGCTCACAAAAAAATCACTATAAACGCATAAGTTGCCGTGCAGTAACTACAAAAAACTGTGATATATGTATACAATATTCAAATTTTTGTTGGCACGAACTTTGCTTTATATAAAACCAGTTATAACTTAAAACTAAAATTTTATTTAAAAAAAGTTAAATTTTATCTACATAATTTACAATTTAATCCAATATCTTTTTAATTTATTTACACCATCAAAAGATAACATTTCCAATTCTAATTCTCCACCATTATGAATAATTACTTTTTCTGAAGCTATATTATTACTAGTACAGACAAGTAATATTTTTTTAACACCAATACTTTTATAATATTCTTTTGCTAAAGAAAGTGCTAAAGTTGCATATTTTTTATTTCTACAACTTGGTCTTATATAGTAGCCAACATTACCTATTGTGTAATATGTAAATTCACTTAACTCTTCTCTTAAGTTCATACTACCAACAATTTTATTGTTTTCTTTAATCCAAAAAACACTTGTAGGCCTCATCATTCCCATAAGGTTTTCTTTATATCTAATTCTATGTGTTCTAGTTAACATTTCATCAAAAGTTTCTTTATCTTTTAAATTAGCATCTCCTAGCAACTTTGTTTCATTATTAAGAATAACTTCATTTAAGTATTCAAAGTATTTATCTTCGTCTAATTTATTTGGCCTTACTAATTCCATAGACTATTCCCCTTTAACTTATAAAAAAAGTACAAAACTCTTTTTTATCACAATTTACACAGTTAGCATATTCCCCATAATCTATACAATTACAGTCTAGTAGTGAATTAGCCACCGTATAATCTTTTTATATCAATAATATTCATAAACGTTTCTTATACTACAATATTATAGCATAAGATTTTATTTAAAAAACTTTAAATATTGGATTTAGGGCAAATAATTTTGAACAAATTTTCCGCATTTTAATAAAACTTCTTGGCACGCAAAAGATGATTTTTTTGTTATAATTACATTACAACGTGTAGCTATATTGGCATAAGTCCAGTTGTAGCTACACTTTTTTTAAGGAGAGAGAAATATAGAAATACAAAAAATAATTGAAGAAATTCCAAATATCAAGGAAATAGCCGAAAATGACAGATTACTCGAAAATAAATATAAAGAACTTTTAAAAAGCGGAACATACAACGATTTAATAGCAATAATTAAAACCACTTATTTACGAAATGAAACAAGAGATAAGGAAAAGAAAAAAAGAAGTGAAAAAGATACTACATATTTTAATCTCGCAGAAAAGTATTTGTATACCGAATTTTCCGTAGTACTTGGGAAAAATTATGAAGATACTAAAGAATATGTCATATCTAAAGTAAGGGAAATAAGCTTAGAAAAAGAAAACAAATAAAAAGCATTGAATTTCATCAATGCATTTAAATCGAATTACTAAATTACATAAGATTAGCTAACATTTTAATAGCAGTATCTAAATCAAGTTTTTTATCAAGTTTATAAGTACCATTTATGTCATTAAGTACATTATCTTTATCTAAAGCGCCACTAGAAGCATTAACTGAACTAGCAGTTATTGTAAGAACATCTCCATAAAGTGAAACTTTAACAGTATCATTATTTCCAAAAGATTCACCACTATACTCTGCTGTAGTATTTCCAGTAACAGTTAAATTATTTCCATATACAGAAATCTTATTATTTTGCGTAATAGTAACTCTTAAAGATAACTTGTCTTCAGCACTTCGCAAAATATAGACTTCACCAACATCAGATTTAAATAATCCAGTTAATTCTGAATCTAAATACTTAATGTCTCCACCACTACTACTATAATATTCTTTATCAGTATAGCTACCGCTCTTTTTATAAACACCTTCAAAAATATCTAAATCCTCTGTAGTATCAATGATTTTAATTTCTAAAGAATCATCGCTAAAACGTACTGTAAAAATATCAAATGAAGTAGTATAAACATCCTTCTCACTTTCTGTAAGCAAATATTCAGAATTATCATAACTTAAAGCAACATACTCATCACTAAGTTTATACACGTTAAGTGTCATAGCACCCAAAGTATATTTTCCATTTAAACTACTAGCAGTTACATTATCATCATCTTTTGTATTATTTTTATCCTCCACTTTATTATCATCTTTCTTATTGTCACTTGAAGTATTACTAAAATATTTATATGTTCCAAAAGATAAAGATAATACACCAGCAATAAGAAGAATACTACCAACTATTTTTTTCATATATACCTCCGTATATTTTAAATACTAACAAAATATATAAAATAAGTAAATAGTTAACAAAATAATTGCAAATGGAAATTGTAACATTATGTAAAAAAGCTGCTAACAATTAGTCAGCAGTTTTTCTTATTTTTCAGCCATAATATCACAAATCAAGTTACTTATTTCTGTAGGGTTTTCAATTGGAAGACCTTCAATTAGTCTTGCCTGTGAATAAAGAATTTCTGTATATTTCTTTAAGCCTTCTTTATCATTTTCATAAAGATTTTTTAATTTTTCCACAATTGGATGATTCTCATTTATTTCAAGAACCAACTCAGCTTTAACTCTTTCATCAGTAGGCATGGCATTTATTACTTTTTCCATCTCTATTGAAACAGCACCTTCACTAGTTAAGCATACTGGATGATTTTTAAGTCTCTTAGTAAATCTTACAGATTTAACATTATCTTTAAGCTCATCTTTCATTATGCTAAGCATATCCTTGTTTTCTTCATTACTCTTTTTAACTTCTTCTTTTTCTTCTTCAGTTTCAATATCTAGGTTCTCACTTGAAACATTTGCAAAGTTCTTCTTATCATATTCCATAAGTGTCTGAAGTGCAAACTCATCAACATATTCAGTTAAATAAAGTATTTCATATCCTTTATCTTTTACTTTTTCAACTTGAGGAAGTAAATCAATCTTAGAAACACTTTCACCACAAGCATAATATATCTTAGTTTGATCTTCTTTCATTCTTGAAACATATTCTTTAAGTGTAACAAGTTTTTTCTCTGTAGATGAATAGAACATAACTAAGTCTTTTAGTACATCTTTATTAGCACCATAACCATTATATATACCAAACTTTAATTGAATTCCAAATACTTTAAAGAATTTTTCATAATCTTCACGAGATTCTTCAAGCATACTTTCAAGTTCTTTTTTAATCTTTGTTTCAATACTTTTAGCAATAACTGAAACTTGTCTATTTTGCTGTAACATTTCACGAGAAATATTAAGTGAAACATCTGGTGTATCTACAAGACCTTTTACAAAGCTGAAGTAATCTGGTAATAAATCGCTACATTTTTCCATAATTAGAACGCCATTAGAATATAACTCCAAGCCTTTTTCATAATCTTTTGTATAAAAATCAAATGGTGCTTTACCAGGTATGAAAAGTAAAGCATTATAACTACATTGTCCTTCAACATTAGAATGGATAACTCTAAGTGGTTTTTCATAATCATAGAATTTATCCATATAGAATCTATTGTAATCTTCTTCAGTTACCTCACTCTTGTTTCTTTTCCATAAAGGAATCATGCTGTTAACAGTCTCTTCTACAACATGTTTTTCATATTCGTCTTTTGTTCCTTCTTTTAAATCTTCATGTTCAATTTCCATTTTAATCGGATATTTAATATAATCAGAATATTTCTTAACAAGAGCTTCTACATTAAAAGTATCAAGGTATCTTGAATATTTTTCATTATCATCATCATCTTTCAAATGAAGTATTACACTAGTACCATATTCATCTTTGTCAAAAGGTTCTATTGTATATCCATCTTCTCCAGAACTTTCCCAACGATAAGCTTTATCTTCACCATATTTTTTACTGATTACTTCAATTTTATCACTTACCATAAATGCTGAATAGAATCCTACACCAAACTGCCCAATTATGTCCATATCTTTATTTTTATTTTCTTCTTTAAATAAAAGTGTTCCACTTTGAGCAATTGTACCAAGATTTTCTTCAAGTTCTGCTTCATTCATACCGCAACCATTATCTGTCACAGTTAAAGTTTTATTATCTTTATCTATATCTATTTTAATAAAGAAATCATCTTTATTTAACCTCACATCATGATCTGTTAAAGAACGATAATACAACTTGTCTATAGCATCACTAGCATTAGAAATTATCTCACGTAAAAATATTTCTTTATTTGTATATATAGAGTTAATCATTAAATTTAATAATCTTTTTGATTCTGCTTTAAATTGTTTTCTTTTCATTATTATGCAATCCTCTTTTCTGTTTAATCAACATAATAAATGTAACACTGTTTTTGGCACTTGTCAATAGAAAGTGCTAATAAGTTTATAAATTATTAAAAAAGAAAAGAAGACTATCTATTAGCCTTCTTTGACTTAATTTTTTGTGGTTCATTGTATACAACTAAATTATGTTGTGCTCTAGTTGATGCGATGTAATATAAGCACTTATCTTCTTCTGTATAAGGAGACTTTTCATCATTATAACTTATAACAGCATCGAACTCTAATCCCTTAGAAACATATGATGGCACTACTACTTTACTATAATCTTTTTCATCTGGATTATCTCCATCACAAATAACTGAAAGACCTTCTACATCATCTTTTAATCCTTCATATATAGCCTTAGCTTCTTTTTCAGTTTTAGTTATAACAGCAATTCTTTCAAATCCATTTTCTTTCATTTCTAAAATATCGTGTACTAGTTCATTATGTAAATCTTCTCTAGAAACTTCTTTCACCTTTACAGGAACACTGCCTTCATCCCTTACAGAAACTGGGCTATCACTTGCAAAAGCCGAACTATAATTCATAATTTCTGGAGTTGATCTATATGCTTTGTTTAATTCAACATACTTTGACTTACCAAAGTATTTTTTTAACTCTTCCAATGAATCATATTTAAAATATGGATTTACAGTTTGATTAACATCTCCTAAAGCTGTTATTGAAGCTCCAGAGAAAATTTTCTTAATCATTGTTAACTGAAGTGGAGAATAATCTTGAACCTCATCGATAATCAAATGTCTAACTTTGTTATCTTTTGGATATCCAAATAATTCAAAATTCATATAAAGCATACCAATTGAATCTGGGAATGACAAAGTCTTATTATCTCTAATTCCCTTTCTTACTCCACTTGCTTCTTCAAATTCATCTGAAATTAAGAATTCATGATAAAGTCTTCTACTGCTAACAGTAGGCATAATACATCTCTTAACTGTTTTTTTAATGTTTTCTTTTTCTTTTTTATAATCTAATCTACAAGCAGCACAAATTAGTCTTGTTACTTCATCAATTTTATCTTGAAGTGACATATCAGTATAAGATGCAAGTCTTCTATTTAATACATCTTTTGATAATGTAACACCACATACTTTTAAATTATCTTTAAATTTTACTTCATTACTAATTCTCAAAATATATTTATCAAGTGCTTTTTTATATTCATCAGAAAATTTAAATTTATTAAGTCTTACTTCTTCTTTAGTTAAATTACCATTATAGTAATTTGAAATAAGTTCACTAAATGTTTCTAAATGATCAAAGTCTTTAATAAATGAAGATGCAAAATCACTAAATGTTGTATCCATAACAGAATCTTCTCCTAAAGATGGTAAAACATTTGATATGTATTCACTAAACATATTGTTAGGAGAAAAAATTAACATGTTTTGAGATGTTGCTTTTTCATCTTGATATAAAAGGAATGCTAAACGGTGAAGTCCAACAGCAGTTTTTCCACTACCAGCGCCACCTTGAACAATAATTATTTTATTATTAACATCTCTTATTATATCATTTTGTTCTTCTTGTATAGTAGATACTATATTCTTCATTTTATTACTTGATGCTTCACATAAAGTTTCTTGTAGTTGATCATCGTTAATATAAAGACCACTTTCAATAGCACGTTTTATCTTACCATCAACAATTTTATATTGCTTACGGGCAGAAAGATTACCTGTTACCTTACCACAAGGCGCAACATAAGAGGTATCACCTAGTTTAGAATCAAAGAACATAGTAGCAACAGGGCTTCTCCAGTCTAAAACATAAAAGTCCTCACCATCAATAACAGCCTTTGTTCCTATATACAAGTCTCTTTTCTTTTTATCAAGATCACTTTCAAATGTTATTCTACCAAAATATGGTGAAGAAAGTGCTTTTTGTAAACGTCTAACATCTCTTATAATTTCATTTGTACGATTCGCTACGTTTTCATTCTCTCTAAGAATTTGACAAGTTTCTATAGCATCCATATTTTCTTTATTTTCCCAAAAATACTTACTAATTGAATGAATTTGATCTAATCCATCTTCAGCGCGTATTGTCTTTTCAGAAAGAAGTTTTTCAATAGCTTTCCTAGTTTTTTCTAAATATTTTTTATCTTCTACTGTCACATTATTCATAGTCTCACCCTTTTTTCCAGTGTTCTCTTAGCATACACTAAAAATTTTAAAAGTCAAGAAAAAAGTATTAAAACGCCTTTAATACTTCTTCTATTCTACATTCTTTAATGATTCTATCATATCTATTTTCTTTAAATTAAAATGTGTAACAAAATTAACAATAGCAGTAAATAAAACTGTAATTACGGCAGAATATACATAACTTGCTATATTAACACTTCGAACAAACATAACATAATCAGGTTCACAAGTAGAAATAATATAATGACCTAAATATGTACCAAAACAAAGTCCAATCAAAATACCTATAAAAGTAAGTATAATATTTTCTTTTGTAATGTAATGGTCCACTTCACTTGGATAAAAACCAAGCACTTTAAGAGTAGCAATTTCTCTTTTCCTTTCACTTATATTTATATTTGAAAGATTATAAAGTACTACAAAAGATAAAAGCATTGAAGATACTATAAGTATTAACACAACAGAGTCAAGTGAGTTCATCATATCCCCTATCATATCTATCATCTCTTTTGAATTAACAATAGAAGAGATTTCTTTTGTAGATAAAAGTTTTTTGTCAAAATTATCAAGAACATCTTGTTCTAAATTATCTTTCATATTTATAAATAAAGTATTGTTATTGTAATTTCCACTAATTTTATTATATGTCTCTTTAGTCAAATATACGTAATGGTTAACATAGTTTTCCACAACATGAGATATTTTAAACTGATATGCTTGATTATTATTATCAGTAAATGTCAACATATCTCCAGTATTAAGATTTAAAAGTTCAGAAAGTTTCTCACTAATTATAATACCATCATCACTCGGTACAACATTAACAGATGTACTCATATCTTTAAGTGTTACTACCTCATCTATTTTTTCTATATCATCAAGGATGAAAAGTACTGCATCCTGCTTTTTCTCATCTTTTCTAACCGTGACAGAATCCATCATTCCCAAAGTAACTGTATTGACATCTTTGTTACTATTTAAATCATTTATTATCTCATCGTAATCATATCCAGGTTTCAAGGATACTATCTTATCATAATGAAATACATTTTCAAAATGATATACCGAAATATCTTTTAATGAGTCTTTAAGTGAAAAGCCTGCAAGAATCAATGCTGTACAACCACTTATACCAATAATAGTAGCAATTACTCTTCCCTTATATCTAAAAATATTTCTTATTGTAATTTTATTTGAAAAGTTTAAATGATTCCAAATAAAAGGGATTTTTTCAAAAAGGATTTTTTTACCGGGTTTTGGAGCCTTTGGTCTCATAAGTATAGCAGGTTTATTCTTTAAATTCTTATAAGATGCATATATTGCCGTACCAGTAATAGATAATATTCCAAATGCAAGACCAATAAAAGCATACTTAAAATTAAACTTACAAACAAATCCCGGAATATAGAAAAGCATTCCATAAATATTCCAAATGATACTAGGTATTAGATTAAATCCAATAAAGAGCCCAACAAGTCCACCAGATAAAGCACCAAGTAAAGAATAAATTATATATTTATTTGTAATTTGGAAGTTAGTAAAGCCAAGTGACTTAAGAGTTCCGTTTTCAGTGCGATCTTCTTCTATCATTCTCTTCATAGAAATAAGACTAATTAAAATGGCTACAACATAAAATACAAGAGGAAAGACATTGCCAAGTCTTTCAAGGTTAACAGAAGCATCTGTTAAATCTTTGTAACCAGCATTATTACTACGATCAAAAACATACCACTTAGTCTTACTAGTATTTCCCATTAAAGAAAGAATATAATCACGGCTACTTTCTCTTTCCTTTTTGATAGAGTTTATCTCATCCATGGAATTTGTAACTAAATCTTTATAAGAATCTGTAAATGTAGTCTTCTCTTTAGCACCCTTAACAGTTACATAAAGATTAGTATAATAAGGAAGTACTACATCTTCTTCTAAAACATATCCAAAGAAATCTACTTTACCATCGCCTAAATTTGTAGTTCCCCTATCCGTTGAAAAATAAAGAGGACTAACAGCAAACCCAACTATTTTAAAAGTGTCATTATCTATAATAAGTGAATCACCAATACTTAAATCATTTCTAGATGCAAACTTCTCATCAACCAAAATTTCTGACTTGTTACTTGGCATTTCTCCTTCATCTAAATATACTTTGTTTATATCACTAGATATTGGAAGCATTCTTAATATATATTCTTTATCTTCAATGTCAACATAAACATCTTTATAATAACTACCTACAACATTTTCTACACTTTCAAGTTTACTAATTTCATTTTTGTCATCATTTGAAAATCCAGAAGTAGATAAAATTTCTATATCATAAACTTTACTATCATCGTAAAACTTATCTAAAGTATCAAGCATATCAGGACTTGTCGCTTTAATTCCCCCAAAGAATCCTACACCAAGTAGTGACAGAAAGAAAAGTGAAATAAACCTTTTATAATTATCTTTAATTTTTTTTATACTATGTTCAAATAATTTATTCTTCATATTTTACCACTCAATGTCTTCAATATTTTTTGGCTCGTTATTCATAATTGTTGCTTCAACGCTACCATTTTTAAATTTAATAATTTTATCAGCCATTTCACTTATTGCAGAATTGTGGGTAATTATAACTACAGTCATCTTTTCATTTCTTGCTAAATCTTGTAAAAGTTTTAAGATCTGTTTTCCAGTTTTATAATCTAAAGCACCTGTTGGTTCATCACATAATAATATTTTTGGATTCTTAGCAACTGCTCTTGCAATTGCAACTCTTTGTTGTTCTCCACCAGATAATTGGGACGGAAAATTAAATAGTCTATGTTGTAAACCAACTTTACTTAATATTTCAGCAGGACTTAAATGATCTTTACAAAGCTGAACTGCTAACTCTACATTTTCAAGCACAGTTAAATTCTGTACCAAATTATAAAACTGAAAAACAAAACCTATATCATTTCTTCTATATTTTGTAAGTTCTCTTTCACTAAGTTTATCTACTCTTTTACCATCGACAGAAACTTCACCATTAGTAAGTGTATCCATACCTCCAAGAATATTTAAACAAGTAGTCTTTCCTGCTCCACTTGGACCAAGTATACAAACAAGCTCACCTTTTTCGACATCAAAAGTAGTCTTATCTAAAGCTTTTATTTCAACTTCACCCATTTTATATATTTTATCTACATTTTTAAAAGTAATATATGCCATTATACCCTCTCCTGTCTAACAAAATTTATTATGTATCCTAAAATAGACATTATTTGAAATCCAATTGAAATATAAAGAATAACATCCAAGAATAAGGAATTGATATCAACAACTAAGCTTAAATAACAGAAAACTACACTAGTATCTAAAACTCCTGTCTTTACTTTTCCCATTATACTTGAACTAACTTTCTTTCCTCTTAATTTTAGTATTCCATTTATAACACTTATACAAAACTCTAAGAAAATAATTATCATGAATAAAAATGGTTTAGTTTTAATTATAGGCAAAATAATCCAAAAGATAAAAAACTTGTCACATATCGTGTCAATAAGAGCACCGAATTCACTAACATAGCCATATTTTCTTGCATACCAGCCATCAAATGAATCAGTTAGTGCAGATATTGCAATAACAATAATTGTCATTAAAAGTGAATCAATACACAAAGAAATGATAATAAATATTGGAGCCAAAACACCTCTTACTAAAGTAAGGAGATTAGGAATTTGACTTCTAATTCTATTTTTGTCCTTACTAAATAAATCCTGAAACATTTTTAATAAGCCTTCTTTGATAAACTTTAACATCTTTACTCCTTCTTATATAATATATTCTAATTATATCAAAAAAACCAGTTTCACATACTGGTTCAAAATCAAAATGGTGACTCGTATGGGGTTCGGACCCATGAATACTGCCTTGAGAGGGCAGCGTGTTGAACCACTTCACCAACGAGCCATGTTATCATAACTTGACAACACAGTAATTTTAGCATAAAAGCAAAGTTTTGACAACATATTTATACCAAATTATTCTTGAACTTTATTATTGTAATATATACCAACATCACAGCCACCATTTACACCGGGAACAGATCCCATATTTGTAAATTGCCACATAATATACTCTTTTCCATAAGTAGTATTCTCTGTATAATGAGCAAGCCAAACATCATAATCTAAATAAGTCCAAACATTTTCTAAATAATTTTTACTTCCATAAAGAATAGACTTATATCCACTTTTCTCTATTTCCTCTAGAAAAGAATCTGCAATTACATTAAGCGTATGAAAATTCATATTAAAGCTATTAAACATATTAAAGCATTCCCAGTCAAAAGCTACAGGAAGTTCTATATTATAATCTTTAATTTTATCAACAACCCATTTAGCTTGTTCATAGGCTTCAGAAGTATTTTGGGCATATGAATAATAATAAACTCCAACTTTTAAACCATTTTCTAAAACACCTTTTACATTTTTCTCAAAATAGCTATCTATAACAGAATCTCCACCAATTCCTTTTTGTGTTCCTACCCTAAGCATTACATAATCTATGCCACTTTCTTTTACTTTTTTCCAGTCAACATTTTCTTGCCATTTTGATATATCAATCATCATAGAAGAACCACTTGGAATTCTCTTTTTCAATTCATCAAAAGAAATTTTAGGAGAACTTGAAGAAGAACTAGATTTCTTTTTAACGACATTAAGTTTAAAATCTTTCTCGGTAATATTACCACTTTCATCCTCCGCTACAAAAGTTAAGTCATAACTTTTCTCAGTATTTAAGTCATAATCACCTTTGATGTAACATTTAGGTTTAACTGTATAATTATCACCACACATAACATTTTCTTCAAGATTGAACTCATTACCAATAACATGTGTATATACTTTAGAAAGACCTATATAAGGACTTTTAGTATCCACAATAGACACATCAAATAATGAATTTGCTTCTTTACCACGATTGTCATAATAATGAACTGTTAATTTCATATCACGAACAGTACTAGTATCTATTTCATCATCACTTTTTAATGTTCCATTGGTAATATTTACAATGTCAGATAATTTAACATTATCATAAACCTCAATAGAATCTTTAATTTGGACTAAAGATGTAATTGGTTTATCTTCATCACTTAAAGTAGAAGTTTTCTTATTTCTTAATACAAAAATTAAAATTAAACACGAAATAAAAAAGATAACAAAAAGAACCAAAATAATGATTTTTTTATTGTTCACTATTATCACCCTATTCTTAGAATCATAATATCATGTTAAAGTAAATAATACAATAAAAATTCTATTCAAAGATTTAATGATTATACTAAAAAAGTACTATTTTGCAATAGTACTAATCATTTATTTATCAATAACTAAATTAAGTCTTTTAATAACTCTTTCTTTTCCAAATAATTTCATGATTTGATATAAGTTAGGTGTCATTGCCTTAGAAGTCATTGCAACTCTTAATACCATGCTTATATCACCAACATGTCCTTTATATTTATCTGAATTTTCTTTATATTCTTTAACTTCTCTTGCATAACCTAGTTCCATAGATAAATCTTTTAATCTTTCAAACCAAGTTTGTTCGTCATCATTTTCATTATAATATTTATCTAAATATAA
>ERZ780157.3775-NODE-3775-length-12261-cov-7.046207_pt1 | contig 12261 bp, 10 predicted proteins | sample MGYA00511169_ERZ780157 | MGnify/ENA primary metagenome ERZ780157 (study PRJEB29588, sample SAMEA1965149) | human gut metagenome | biome: human gut; feature: human-associated habitat; material: faeces | place: Denmark | collected 2008/2010 ... | reverse complement strand
CCACCGCTCACCACAACGAACTGTCGGCACAGATTAAGGCGGCGGAGAAGCGCATGGCGGAGATTGCTGTCCTCCGTACCCATATCATTAACTATGCCAAGACCCGCGAGACCTATGTGGCCTACCGCAAGGCTGGTTACTCCAAGAAATTCCGAGAAGATCATGAGGAAGAAATCCTGCTTCATCAGGCGGCAAAAAACGCTTTTGACAAGATGGGCGTGAAGGAGTTGCCCAGGGTCAAAGACCTGCAATCTGAGTATGCCAGACTGCTGGAAGAAAAGAAAAAGACCTATGCCGAGTACCGGCGCTCCCGTGAAGAAATGCGAGAGCTTTTGACCGCCAAAGCCAATGTGGACCGTCTGCTGAAAATGGACGAGGAACAGAAAAAAGAACAGGAAAAGGACCACGACCAGCGGTGAGCCTGTCCTGGTCCAAAGCGTTCGCAGAACGCGCAGCCGCAGAATGAAATTCTGCGTTCAAAGGGGTTTGGGGGTGCTACCCTCAACAAGCAAAGCGGAAGGGAAAATCACGGCAGGATTTTTTCCTCTGCGGGCCGAGTGTATTAACACCGGCATTGCTTGCCATTATGCACTTTCCCGGAAACGGCTATTTGTAGGGGGCGCTCCAGCGCTATCCAGTATTTTCGGATAAATTCACACTTTGAAGATAAAATATGGATATTACTTTTACAAGCGGAGGTATTATCCATGAACGCCTATCAACTGACGGAGGAGCGGATCGCGTCCTATGCTCGCCATCTGCGACTGGAAGAAAAGAGCCCCGGCACAGTGGAGAAATATTTGCGGGACATTCGCGCTTTTGTAATGTGGCTTGACCACAGACCGGCAAACAAGGAACTGTCTGCGTCCTGGAAATCCTGCCTTCTTGAGCAAGGTTACGCCCCGGTCACGGTCAACTCCATGCTTTCCGCCCTGAATGGGTTGTTCAAATTTCTGGGCTGGAACGAGTGTCAGGTGAAGTTTTTGAAGATACAGCGCCGCTTGTTCCGGGACACAAATCGGGAATTGACAAGGAGTGAATACGACCGTCTCCTTGCCACCGCTAAGGAACTGGGGCGGGATCGGCTGGCGTTATTGATAGAAACCATCGGAGCCACCGGAATCCGGGTAAGCGAGGTCAAGTATATCACCGTGGAGGCCGCACGGAAAGGAAAGGCGGAGATCGCCTTGAAGGGAAAAATTCGGGTCATTCTCCTCTCGACCAAGCTGTGCCGTAAATTGCTCAAATATGCCAAAAAACAGAAAACCGCTTCCGGCACGATCTTTCGCACCAAAAGCGGAAAAGAATTGACCCGTCGCCAAATCTGGGCGGAACTGAAAGGGCTTTGTAAACATGCGGGTGTGGCTCCAACCAAGGTGTTCCCCCATAACCTGCGGCATCTGTTTGCCACCATCTTTTATAAAGCCTGCAAGGACATTGTAAAACTGGCTGATGTGCTGGGGCATTCCAGCATCGAAACAACCCGCATTTATCTTGTTACCTCTGGCATTGAGCACCAGCGTCAACTTGAGCGGCTGGGATTGGTGTCATAGTCTAAATCAACATTTTGTCCTTTGGAAAGCAGATGTTGAATATTACTGGAGGATAGAGCGCAAGAAAAATTCTCAACTTTGACTAAAGATAGGCGTATCTGGGCGCACCAAAACTGACCGCAAAAATTCCTATATTTGCGGTCTGGCTTTTTGCACCCAAAAATCGGAATCTACATTGCGTTTTGGGGAATACCGTGCTATAATATCCATATATTATGTAGCCGAGGAAGTTCGTCCTGACTGATCTCTGAGGCGAAATGTTGATTTAGTGTTTCGCCGGGTTCTCCCGGCGTTTGCGCTATTTTGACAAAATGTTGATTTCGAGATATGGGGGTGATAGATTGCGGGAATCGTTTCAATCCTACTGTGAGCGTATGGAGTTAGAGGCGCTTTTGGAACAGTGGGATACACAGCGCAATTTACCCTTGGTTCCTAATCAGATTTCCTATGGCAGCAAGCGCAAAGTTTGGTGGCAGTGTGAAAAGGGCCATCGCTGGCAGGCGGCGGTACATACCAGAACCGGCAGCGGTGCCGGCTGCCCGGTCTGCGCTGGTAAGGTAGCTCAGGCGGGAGAGAACGATCTGGCCACGCTCTTTCCAGAACTGGCCCACCAGTGGCATCCCACCAAAAACGGCTCCTTCACCCCTGAGCAGGTGCTCCCTGGCAGCCACCGGATGGTGTGGTGGATTTGCGAAAGAAACCATGAGTGGCGGGCACAGGTAAAATCCCGCGTGGTTGGCTGTGGCTGTCCGGTGTGCGCCAACCGGGAAATACACCCTACGGAAAACGATCTTGCCACCCAATACCCTCAGCTTGCCGTCCAGTGGCACCCAACAAGAAACGGGAGTCTTACTCCGGAGCAGATTCCACCGGGCACTACCCGTAAGGTGTGGTGGCTCTGTGAAAAGGGACATGAGTGGCAGGCTTCCGTATCGTCCCGGACCTGCGGCGGCAGCGGTTGCCCCGTCTGCGCCGGGAAAAAGGTGATTGCTGGTGAAAATGATCTGGCCAGCCAGTTCCCAGCCATTGCGGCCCAATGGCATCCGAGCAAAAATGAAACACTGACCCCCCAGCAGGTCACACCCAGTTCCAACCGAAAGGTGTGGTGGCGTTGCGAGAAGGGCCACGACTACCAGGCCGCAGTAGGAGCCCGCACCATGAGCGGCAGCGGCTGTCCCTACTGTGCCGGACGAAAGGTTCTGCCAGGATTTAACGATCTGGCGACACTGGAGCCGGAGGTGGCCCGGCAGTGGCACCCCACACTGAACGGCACCCTGACGCCCGAGATGGTCACCGCAGGCACCCATCGCAAAGTGTGGTGGGAATGTGACCAGGGCCATGTGTGGCAGGCGGCAATTTATTCCCGCACAGGACCGAAAAAATGCGGCTGCCCCATCTGCGCTGGGCGAATCAGCCAAAAACGCTTGGATCGGTATCGTGCGGTAATGGCAAAGGAGGTGATGGGAGTATGACGGCGGGACAATCTCTGCTGGACTTGCTGTCCATTCAAATGAGCTGTATGTACCTGTCCGATCTGCGGTTTTTGTCACCGGAGCAGCGCCGGTATCTGGCACAAAGGCTGGATCGGCTGACACCCCGGCAGGAGGATATCCGGGAGTGGAACGACGCGCTGGAGTACTTGACGGGTGCGCCGCCCGAGGACACGGCCCGGGCCGCAAAGGACCGGCTTGTTCACTTGTTATCTCAGCCCTGCGGCGCAGGGAAAGATAGAGTAACTTAAAGGAGGAGAAAATCAAATGAAACGGCGATTATTAGCAACATTCTTGAGCCTTTGCCTACTGGTCGGGCTGCTGCCCACAGTGGCGCTGGCAACGGACGAAGAACCTGGTGCAGAACCAGCCTCGGTGTGTATTTGTGAGGCTCGTTGCACCGAGGGAGCAGCAGATAAAACCTGCCCCGTCTGTGCGGCGGACTACACCGTTTGCGCCTATGTGGCCCCAGTTGAGCCGGTCTGTGCGGGGCTGGACGGCTGTGTCAACGGTGCCCATGCAGCGGACTGTCCTCTGTATGCAGAGCCCGCGGATGACACGCAACAAGAGCAGGAGCAGGAGGAGCCTGCCGCACAACCTGTTACATCAACAGAAAGCACCCCGAACCTTCTGAATGGTAATGGAGCAAGTGGCCTTCTGTCCGGCACTTGCGGTGCGGAGGGGAACGAAACCGGCGTTACTTGGACACTTAAACAAAATAATTCCGGCAGTGAGCCTGCCACCTACACCCTTACCATCTCCGGCACTGGGGCGATGAAGGATTGGGAGAGTGGATATGGCCTCTATCCTAAGGATGCTCCTTGGGTTACCGGTAAATACTTAAAGCTTATTACCCATGTTATTGTGGAAGACGGCGTCACTTATATCGGAGACTATACCTTTGGCAATCTTAGTAATATGGCAACACTGTCTTTAGGTAAAGATGTAGCCTCTTTTGGCACCGGCCCATTTGCGGGGAAGCCATCTTTGATGACAATTACAGTAGACCCTGAAAATACCGCTCTGAAAGTTATTGATGGTGCACTTCTCAGCGCTAACGGCAAAACGCTTTATGCCTGCACCAACGATAAAGAATCCTATCGTGTTCCGGATGGTGTCACTACGATCTATCGCTGCGCATTTTCCGGAAATGACAACCTGAAGACCATTGACTTCAATCAGGTAACAAGTATTGATACATATGCTTTTCTGGATGCGGGGCTGACAAAAGTTTATGTCCCTGCCACTGTAACAACGATGGGCACTGGCGTATTCCGTGCGCCGAATATTGAGTCTGTAGAGTTCTATGGAACGAATTTAGCTACCCAGACATTTTATGGATGCACTCAGCTAAAGAAGATCACGATTGGATCCACAGTCCAAACAATAGACATGAATGTATTTAACGGTTGTTCCAGCATTGAAACCGTATACTACGATGCTGCAAATGCGACCGGGTCCAAACTTCTTCAAAATGCGACGGCCACAGGAGTCACACTTACGATCGGCCCAAATGTGCAATCGATTTATAATGATTTCCTGAACGATACTACGACTATGGTTGACGAATTGATCATAGGAGAAGGACAACCGTTTTCTATTGGGGCGCGGGCATTTAAGGGTTGCTCCAATATTACTGAACTCAACGACACTTATGACCGTATTGTCTCTATTGGATCAGAGGCGTTTATAAACAGCGGCTTGACCGGGACACTTATTTTGGGTAATGGTGTTGAAACAATCGGAGTAACTTCTTTTAAGGGCACAAGCATAACGAAACTCATCATTGAAGGCAGTGGAAGCGGCGTATCCATTGAAGGAGCTGGAGCAAATACAAACGGTGCATTTGCCAGCCTGGAAACACTGACAACTGTGGTGGGGAGAAACATAAAAGAAGTCGGTTGGGGAACTTTTTATGGCTGTTCCAATTTGGTAGCAATCGACTTAAGCGGGTCTCCCAGTTTGGATCAGCCAACTACAACTTATTATCAAAGCCCTTTTAAAGCGATTGCCAATAACAGTGTAATTTATTTGAATAATAGTGCAAATGTATTGACGAACTATCACTATGACACAAGCAAAACCAGTATTGCCTATACCAACGGCGGCACCTTTGCGGCGGACACCCAGTTTACCGCTGGGACACTTGCCACTCCTACTAAGGACGGCGCGATTTTTGCTGGGTGGTACACGGATAGCAATTTTTTCGGCAGCCCTGTAACAACCGCACAGGCGGGCCAAACCTACTACGCCAAGTGGATTGAGCTGACCACCACAGAAATTCCCCTCCAGTATCAGGGAACGCAAGCCCTCCCTACGGCTCCTAACGGTGTGACTTACTCTGATTGGAAGTCCGAGGATAGTTCTATCGTTTCCATTGAGAACAACCAGTTAAAGGCCAACAAAGTGGGCGAAACCACCATCACTGCCACGGCAACCTACAACGGCAATACGGCAGAAGTGTCCGTTCCTGTGGAGGTCACCCCCCGTGTGCTTACTTACACGCTGGCGGGCGAGGATACCGGCTCTGGTTCCATTACCTACAACTACTCGGGCGGTCATCATGCCCTGGCCGATTTCCTGACCTTTGAGTGGGCTGACGAATCTGGCACAGAAGTCACTCTGGTGGAAGGCACCGACATCAACTACAACTATGCCGTCAGCAGCGAAAACGGCGGAGATGGTACAGCACGCACTTATGATTATCTCCCCATGCCGGTGGGCAGCTATGACAATGTGAAGTTCAATCTGCTGAATGAGAACTACACCTTCGGCCTGTCCGATGGCAGCACCCGCGACTATCTGGAAATTGATGTGGAAGTGGTTGCCGAAGGTTCCCAGCGCGCTTATCTGGCTTCCGCTGCACCCAAGGCCGACCAGAACTTCGTCTATACCGGCGAGGGTGTGCTGCCCGTTGAGGGTACGCTGAACGCCTACACACAGGACAGCACCAGCTCTGACCCTGTGGAGATTGGCACCTTTACCGTCAACATTGAGGGCCTGAACGACACTACTTTCCACAGCGATGTAAGCGAGATCACTGCCGGAACTGCCCTGTCCTCCATCAGCGGTCTTACGCTGCCCACCGAGCCCGGTACTTACATCATTACCGCCAGCGCGGCCAGCAAAACCCACTATCTCTACAAGTCCCTGGTGTTCACCATCTCCAAGGCCACCGTCACCATCAAGGCGGATGACAAGACCATCTATGTGGGTGACGACCTGCCGGAGTGGACCTATACCGTGTCTGGTTTGGCCAGCGGCGAAAGTTTGAGCGAAACCGTGTCCCTGTCCTGCGACGCCGCTGATACCAACACCGCAGGCACCTACACCATCACTCCCAGCGGTGCGGCGGTACCTGACACGGATCGTTACAACGATGCTATTGTATACCAGACCGGCACCCTGACGATTCTCAGTCGCGGCGGTGGTGGAGGCAGCAGCTCCAGCTCCGGCGGCTCCAGCAGTTCCAATGTCAGCGGCTCCGGGGATGATGTCAGCATTTCCGCCAGCGGCGGCACTGTGACTACTTCCCAGATGGAGAGCGCCGTCAAGAAGGCTGACGAGGGCGCTGCCATCACCATCAAGGCCACTGGCTCCAGCAAAATTTCCCTGCCCGCAAGCGGCCTGGAGAGCGCGGCCGACAACGACAACAGCCTGACCCTCGATCTGCGTTACGGTGAGGTCACCCTTTCCCCGGAGGCGCTTTCCTCTGTGGCAAATCAGGCGGGCAGCACCGTGACTTTGACCGTTGCCCCGGTGGATACCGACGAGCTGAACAGCCGTCAGCAGGCGGCAGTGGGCGATGCCCCGGTATTTGATCTTACCATCCGCAGCGGCAGTACCGTCATCAGCGATTTTGATGGCGGCCTTGCCACCGTGTCCATCCCCTATGAGCTGCCCAGCAACCAGGACCCCGCCGGTGTGGTGGTTTGGTTCCTGGACGATGACGGCAACATTACTCCCTGCGAAACCATGTATGATACCCGCACGGAAACCGTGATCTTTACGACCCGGCACTTCTCCAAGTATGTGATCGGCTATGAGGAACCCACGGTCTTTACCGATGTGAGCGAGGACGCCTACTATGCCGACGCGGTGCTGTGGGCCGTGACCAACGGTGTGACCTATGGCACCAGCGCCACCACCTTCAGCCCCGATATGGCGGTGTCCCGCGCTCAGATGGTGACCTTCCTGTGGAGAGCCCACGGCTCCCCCAAGGCCACCGGCGCAAACCCCTTCACAGATGTGAGCACCAGCGACTACTACTATGACGCGGTGCTGTGGGCGGTAGCCAATGGCGTGACCTATGGTACCAGCGCCACCACCTTCAGCCCGGACGCCTCCGTGACCCGTGCTCAGGCGGTCACCTTCCAGTGGCGAGCTGCCGGTTCTCCGGTGGTGTCTGGCAGCAGCTTTGGCGATGTGGCTACCGACGCCTACTATGTCAATGCTGTGACCTGGGCTGTGACCAACGGTATTACCAACGGTACCGGCGGCAACACTTTCAGCCCCGATGTGGTTGTGTCCCGTGCCCAGGCCGTGACCTTCCTGCATCGTGAGCTGGGCTAAGCATCAAACAGCAAGGAGCAGATAAGCGGTCAAACACTTTATGGGGGAATCCTAATGGTTAAACGCCCCTTTTGTTCCCCCGGCGGTTAAACCGCCACCAAATCCAATACCACCAACTGCTGAAAAGGCGCAGACAACCAACTGGTTGTCTGCGCCTTATTTCTTTTTCGACAAGTTATCCGAGTATCCCCCAGAAAATTATGGGAGATATTGGGGTGAAGTGTCGGGGTATGGATGTGATTTTTGCACATTCCTATCCCGGCCCGGAAAAAACATTGAAAACTTAGAAAAATTTTTGCATTTTGGCGGAAAAAGATATTCCTGCCGCGCTCCGCCTTCCGAGAGCTTGAATTTTAATTTTTCAAACTTTCGGAGGTAATCACTATGAGCGATAAGCAAAAACATTTTTATCTTTACATAGATGGACAGGCCATACCGGTAGACGAGCGAGTTTACCGCGCCTATCACCATTACAAGCGGAAAGAAGAATATTTTTCCTATGACTTGAAAACGGAAAAGTTTCAGAAAGAGACCGGTACTTTTCTGCCCAGCAGAGAAGATTCCTATGAGCGGCTGTTGGAGAAAGATAAGCAGTTTGCGGCACCGGATCAGTCTGTGGAAGAACAGGCTGTCTCGTCCGTTTGGCTTGCAGCATTGCTGCAACGCTTGTCTGAGGACGAAAAAGACATCCTCTGCAAAATCTACTTTGAAGAAAAATCAGAACGGATCGCCAGCGCTGAAATGGGAATTTCCAAGACAGCTCTGCACCAGCGCAAAGTCAAACTGCTCCAGAAATTAAAAAATTATTTGGAAAACACGGAAAATTCATAGACCAAAACTGTCCGGTCAACGGGAAAGTAAATGAGAGGATCAAGTTTTCCCTCACGCACCTTGACAACTGCATAGACGGCATTCCAGTACATAACTCCATGTACGAGCGAATCAGGCGCGCCGCCAAGATGGACAAGCCAAGGAGGTGATGAATCGGCTGTTCTGAGCGATCAACGCAAGCCTGAAGCCTGAAGGTGGCACTTCGGGGCGCGGTGACTACATGGGGGCAGGAACCATCCTCACGGCCTCCCGTAGACTTGGGGGGAGCCCTGCGGCGCACGAGTAAAACGACGCTGTGGAGCTATGACAGCCGCGCCAGCGGAGACTCGGAATGTCCCTATCGTCAGGGGTGCGTGGCAAATGTGGCGAAAACAACTAACATATTTAACTTAAAACCGGCTGTACTTCTTTTTGATGTCATAAACAACACCAACAAAGTATTGCAGCCGGTTTTTACATATCAAGAATCCTCTGGAAAGGAGGAAAGTCGTGCAAAAAATAATGAGAGGCGATTTGTATTATGCAAATCTCGATCCTGTCATTGGCTCTGAACAATCGGGGTATCGTCCGGTGGTTATCATCCAAAATAATACGGGAAACCGCTTTAGCAATACGGTGATCGTGGCGGCCATTACCAGCAAGCCGGATGTAAAGGTAAAGTTGCCGACCCATTGCTATATACAAGCGGGAGATGTGTTAGGTGTTCCATCTGTCGTATTGTTAGAACAGCTGAGGACACTGGATAAATCGCGCCTAAGCCGCTATATTGGCAAACTACACTCGAGTTACATGGGGAAGATTGACCGAGCCTTGATAATCAGTGTCGGATTAACCAAGGCTATCAATCGGACTGATATTGATAGATTGGAGAATGATTATGTTTGAAGAAAAAATCGCTGAAATGAACCGTGAAACAGCTGCCATGCAGCCTGAATATATTCAAGATAAAAGGACCTACACTGTGAATGAAATACAGGATATTTTAGGTATCAGCCGTCCGACTGCCTATGCCCTCGTAAAGCGCAATCTGTTTCGCAGCATCCGTATCGGTGGCCAAATCCGCATTTCCAAAAAGAGCTTTGATGAATGGCTGGATGAAGGCGGCCTTTGATTTGTCAAGTTTGTCGCTGAGTGAAAAATAACCCCGCGACATCTTTGAGCTTTTTTCTATTTTCTCCTACAATGTAGCCAGACACAAGAGGTTATGCCACATTGCAAAGGAGGAATAGAGCAATGGGAAAAACATACGCTGCGCCATCGTGTGCAACGAACAAACAAGATGCAGAGAGTAAGCGCACTTACACAGTGGAAGAAATCCAAGGTATTCTTGGAATTAGCGCGCCGACTGCCTACACCTTAGTTCGCCGTAACCTTTTTCGCTATGTCAAGGTGGGACGAAGTATCCGCATTTCCAAAAAGAGCTTTGATGAATGGTTGGATTGCGGGATGCCGGATGGGGGTGTTGCTTATGATTGAGTACATCCCCGCCCCTAAATCTAAAACCAGCTTCTCAGTCCCTGAAATGCGTAAAATGCTGGGACTGAGCAAAACGGAGGCATACTGGCTGGTTAAGAAAAACTTCTTTAAGACAATCGTTGCAGCTGGCCGCATTAGAATCATGAAGGACAGCTTCGAGGAATGGTATGCCAACCAATATACTTACCAAAAGGTTGACGGTCCGCCGCCAGGGGGGAATCTCAAGAACAAGCTCCTTTCCACAGCAGACATTGCGGAGATCTTAGGCATAGCCGAAGCGACTGCTTCTGAGCTTGTTGCCAAAGAGCAATTTGAGCTTATATATGTGTATGGAAAACGGCGCATCGTAAAAAGCAGTTTTGAGCGATGGTATCAATCACAGTCCTTCTATCGAACCGTAGAAGATCAACTCAAAGAGCAAATGCAATTTGGCGAGACCTTGACAATGCCGCAAATCGCTCGGCTTTTGGGCGTACATCGCAACACGGTCTACTACTTGGTAAATAAGGGATGCTTTGAAATTATCTCTACGGCAAGGAGAAAGCTCGTGACAAAGGCCAGCTTTGATAGCTGGTATAGTGGGCAGAACCACTACAAAAAAATAAATTCAGATGGAGGTGAAATGGATGGCGTCCATTGTTAAAAGAAAAAGTAAGTATTCAGTCGTTTACACCTGCCTTGATGAAAACGGCGTGAAAAGACAGCGTTGGGAGACCTTTGCATCCAATGCAGAGGCCAAAAAGCGTAAAGCACAAATTGAGTATCAGCAAAGCACCGGAACATTTATCGCACCTACGGCCAAGACCATCCGGGAGTTGCTGGAAGAATACATCGCTATTTATGGAATCAACGCTTGGGCGCTCTCTACATACGAAAGCCGCAGAGGGCTAATTGACAACTACATAAATCCTATCATCGGGGATATGAAGCTGGAACAGGCTACACCTCGCGTAATGGATCAGTTTTATAAAAACTTACTGACCGTAAAAGCCAAGCCTCGTCCGTATCAGTCAGCCAAAAACGAGTATCTTTCGCCCCGTACTGTGAAAGAGATCCATAAAATTCTCAGAAACGCCTTTAATCAGGCGGTGAAGTGGGAACTGATCTCCAGAAATCCCGTTATCAATGCGACTTTGCCGAAATGTGAAGCAAAACCAAGGGATATTTGGACCGCAGAAACTTTGTTCCACGCGCTGGAGCTGTGCGATGATGATAACCTCGCGCTTGCATTGAACCTTGCATTCTCATGTTCTTTGCGTATGGGGGAAATGCTGGCGCTTACCTGGGATTGCATCGACATTGCTCCAGAAAGCATTGAGAAGGAAAAAGCCAGCATATTCGTCAACAAGGAATTGCAGCGCGTTCAAAAACAATCACTGGATGCCCTGGATGGCAAGGGAGTTATCAAAATATTTCCTTCCATTCTGGTGTCGAAGCATACAGCTCTTGTGCTAAAAGAGCCTAAAACCAAAACGAGTATTCGCAGAGTTTTTCTTCCCAAGACCGTTGCAGAGATGTTGGTGGAGCGCCGCAAACAGCAGGAAGAACTCAAGGAATTGTTTGGGGATGAATACACCGACTACGGTTTGGTATTCTGCTCATCTATGGGAACACCAATCGAGGGTCAAGTTATCAATCGAGCCTTAAACAAGCTGATAACTGAACATGGGCTTCCTAAAGTGGTATTCCATAGTCTGCGCCACAGCAGTATAACCTATAAGCTGAAGCTGAACGGTGGTGATATGAAATCTGTTCAAGGCGATTCTGGACACGCACAGATGAAGATGGTTGCAGATGTGTATTCCCACATCATCGACGAGGACCGGCGGTTGAATGCCAGACGCTTTGAAGAAGCCTTCTATTCCGGGCATAAGACAGAGGAAGAACTGGACGGGCTTCATGTTCACACCATCGAGGAGGCCGCAAGTCCCCAGCCTGCTCAACAGGAAAGCGATCAGGAGCTTCTGATGCGGTTGCTCACCAAGTCGCCTGAGATGGCGGCTCTAATAAAAACACTGGCCAAGAGCCTGTAATCTATAAAAGCAAGGTTTGATCTCACCGTCATACCTTGCTTTTCTTTTGATTGTGGTTTATCATCTTTATAAATGCAACTAATGCCTTTTTTGAAGCGACCTGCAAAAAGGCTGCTAAAAAGACCCCCTAAAATGCCTTTGTTTCGGCCTGTTAGAGCTTGTCTCGGATTGACAGGAAAACCTCAGAAAAACCCGATAAAATCAAGACTTTTTTGCACTGGTTTGATTCCCTTATATCGCTTGGGGGCGAACTCCTAAGCGAAAGGCCGTGGGTTCGAATCCCGCCAGGGACGCCAGCAAACACGC
>ERZ780157.3772-NODE-3772-length-12267-cov-4.767606_pt1 | contig 12267 bp, 9 predicted proteins | sample MGYA00511169_ERZ780157 | MGnify/ENA primary metagenome ERZ780157 (study PRJEB29588, sample SAMEA1965149) | human gut metagenome | biome: human gut; feature: human-associated habitat; material: faeces | place: Denmark | collected 2008/2010 ... | reverse complement strand
AGCTGGCTTATGGATGGCTGAGTAACAACCAGTTTCTTTGCAGCCGCAGAAAAACTGCCTTCTTCTGTGATCGCAATGATGTATTGAATCTGTTGTGTCGTCATAAGTTTCAATCCTCTTTTTCATAATTATAGTGCAATAACAGTATACAATATTTGGATTAAATCTTCAATAATTTTTTGAAAAGAATTGAAAAAAAGAATAAAAAAAGTTATAATGAAACGTAACTATTAGGATTTAAATGTCCAGAAATCAAAGTCTCTTACGTGCAAGCACGACGATTCATTGATTTCCGTACATTTAATCCTGAATAGTTACAATAAAAAAAGCATAGGAGTGTTGCAAAAATGAAAAAATGGATAAGGTGTAGTTTGATCATAGGGGCTTTTCTGGGATTGATCTTCCATGCGGATGCAAGTCAGGCGGCAAAAAAATGCGAACTGCTTCGGGTGCAGGGAACGAAAATTGTGAATTCCAAAGGAAAAACCGTTAATCTTCGCGGCGTGAGTACACACGGAATTGCTTGGTTTCCACAATATGTAAATAAAAAAGCATTTCACAGTTTCCGGAAAATGGGGGCCAATACCATACGTCTTGCGTTGTACAGTGATCCGGGTGCAGGATACCAAAAATCGCTTTACAGCAAAGTAGAAGAGGGGGTTAAGGCAGCGACGGATCTTGGAATGTATGTAATTCTTGACTGGCATATTTTGTCAGATGGAAATCCCAAGACAAATCAGTCAAAAGCAAAAGAATTTTTCACCTATTTTTCGAAAAAATATGCGGCACAGACAAATGTGATCTATGAAATTTGCAATGAGCCGAACGGAAATGTAACATGGAAAAAAGATATCAAACCATATGCGGAGTCAATGATCTCCCTGATCCGAAAGAATGATAAGGATGCGCTGATCATTGTCGGCACACCGACGTGGTCACAGGATGTAGACGTCGTGGCAGACGATCCGATCCGGGGACAGACGAATATTTTATATGCTCTTCATTTTTATGCGGCGACACATGGCGACGGTATCCGCAATAAATTGATCCGGGCACACAAGAAAAATCTTCCGGTCATCGTAAGTGAATTTTCAATCTGTGATGCTTCCGGCAACGGTGCCATCAATAAAAAAGAGGCTAAGAAGTGGATGAGCCTTTTGAAGAAGTACAATATCGGCAGAGTGGCATGGAGTCTCTGTAACAAAAATGAGACGTCAGCACTTTTGAAACCATCGTGCAAAACGACAACGAATATAAAGAAAAGCCATTTGTCCAAAACCGGAAAATGGATCGTGAAGAACTGGTAATTTCATCTTGTGAAATTGCAGAACTCATTGTATAATATAAGTAACGTAACTATTCAGGATCTAGTGTATGGGGAGATTGAATAGTTACTAAATATTATATATTATAGGAGGGTATTTTAATTATGAGTATTCAGATTCAAAAAGTAACCGATGCATCTTTCAAAAAATATGGACGTGTTCTGACAGGAGAGTACGACGTAGATGCATTGATCGAGAAAATGCAGGAGATGCCTTGTCCGGATGACGAAGTTGTTTATGTGCCATCGGAAAGCGCATTGGAGGCACTGCCGGTGATGAAAGATTTTACAGATAGTTTGTATGGCGGACTTCCAATTCAGATTGGTTATTGCAATGGTAACAACCATCTTTTGAATGCAGTAGAATATCATCGTTCTTCTGAAATCAATGTTGCAGCTACAGATTTGATCCTTTTGATCGGAAGTGAGCAGGATATCGAAGAAGATGATACCTATGATACTTCTAAGATCGAGGCGTTTTTAGTACCAAAGGGAACCGTGATCGACGTATATGCGACGACACTTCACTATGCTCCATGCAGCGTAGACGGCGCAAACTTCCGCTGTGTAGTTGTTCTTCCGAAAGACACGAACCTTGATCTGGTTGTAAAACCGGAAGGAGCAAAAGAAGACAAGCTTTTGGTAGCCCGCAATAAATGGTTGATCGCTCATCCGGATGCGAAGATCGAAGGCGCGTTCAATGGTTTGAAAGGCGAGAATATCTCTGTAAAATAAGAAATAGAATAATGATTGCGATAGAAGCCGGACTTCTCCCAATGAGATGTCCGGCTTCTTTTATGAAAAAAATTGCATTTAAGTATTGACAAATACAAAACATATGAATATAATTAAATATGTAAATATGAATAAATGTTCATATGATAAAATTTTGAGAAAGGAGCAGAACTTATGAAACAGCAAGAAACAAACAGTGATTTTCTGGCAGTACATGAGGATGTGGTAAAACGGGTGTTAGACAAGCAGCCGGCAGAAGAAGAATTGTACGATCTCGCAGAACTTTTTAAAGTATTTGGAGATTCGACCCGCATCCGTATCCTGCATGCTTTACTGGAAACCGAATTGTGCGTGGGCGATATGGCGCAGATATTGAATCTGTCTCAATCCGCAGTCAGCCACCAGCTCAAAATTTTAAAAGACGCGAAACTTGTACGATTCCGAAGAGAAGGAAAGATTATCTTTTATGCATTGGATGATGAACATGTGAGAAACATATTGAGTATGGGCGTAGAACATGTGGAAGAAGAATAAAAATAAGTTATTGAAAAAATGGAGGTTATTATCATGAAAAAGACATACAAAGTAGACGTAGATTGCGCAAACTGTGCAGCAAAGATGGAAGAAGCAGTAAAAAATACAACAGGTGTAAAAGATGCAGCCTTGAGTTTTATGACATTGAAATTGAAAGTGGAATTTGAAGAAGGCGCCGATGTGGATGCCGTTATGCAGGAAGCTTACAAAAACTGTAAAAAAGTAGAGGACGATTGTGAAATCTTCCTGTAAAGGAGAGAGTTTATGACAAAGAAGCAAAAAAAAGTATTATACCGGATTATTATATCCCTCGTACTTCTTATCGCCGTATCGATTATTGATACGTTGGTGGAACTGCCATTGATCGCGCAGGTGGTTCTATATCTGATTCCTTATTTTATCATTGGATATGACATTTTGAGAAAAGCAGGAAAGGGAATTTTGAACCGACAGGTTTTTGATGAAAATTTCCTGATGGCGGTGGCGACAGTAGGAGCGATTCTTCTCGGCGATTTCCGGGAAGGCAGTGCCGTTATGCTTTTTTATCAGATCGGCGAGTTGTTCCAGAGTTTTGCGGTTGGAAAGAGCCGTAAAAACATCACGGCTTTGATGGATATTCGTCCCGATTATGCCAATATTATCGTGGATGGAAAATTGGAACAGGTAGATCCGGATGATGTGGAAATAGGCACAGAAATAGTTGTAAATCCTGGCGAGAAAGTGCCGATTGACGGCGTGATCACAGAGGGAAATACAACATTAAATACAAGTGCATTGACAGGAGAAAGTGTTCCGAGAAATGCAAAATGCGGAGAAGAAGTCATCAGTGGATGTATCAATCTCACCGGTACGATTACATTGAAAACGACAAAAGAATTTGGAGATTCGACGGTGTCTAAGATTTTGGATTTGGTTGAAAATTCAAGCATGAAAAAGTCCCGCTCGGAGAATTTTATTACAAAATTTGCCAAATATTATACGCCGGCAGTATGCTACAGTGCGCTGGCATTGGCAATTTTGCCGCCACTCATTTCCCTGCTGATGGGAATTTCACCGGCATGGCAGCAATGGATCGTGCGTGCACTTACGTTCCTTGTAATCAGCTGTCCATGTGCTCTTGTGATTTCCATTCCGCTTAGCTTTTTCGGAGGAATTGGCTGTGCTTCGACAAACGGAATCCTTGTAAAGGGATCCAATTATCTGGAAGCGCTGGCAGACACAAAATATATTGTATTTGATAAAACCGGTACACTGACGAAAGGTGTTTTTGAGGTAAGCGGTATTTATCCGGAACAGGGTACAAGCAAAGAGCAGTTGATCGAATACGCTGCGTATGCGGAGAGTGGTTCCAGCCATCCGATCAGTGTGAGTCTGAAAAAGGCGTACGGCAAAGAAATGAGTCTGGAACGCGTCTATGACATTGAGGAAATTGCAGGACATGGTGTGAAAGCCGTTGTAGACGGAAAGACGGTATATGCCGGAAATCTTCGATTGATGAACAAGATGGGGATTTCTGTCAGCTGTGAATATGACGAAGGAACGATGGTATACGTAGCCGTTGATAACAACTATGCCGGCTGTATCACGATTTCAGATGTGATTAAAGAGACATCGAAAGATGCCATTTCCGGATTGAAAAAACATGGTATAAAACAGACCGTCATGCTGACCGGAGATGCAAAGAAGACGGCGGAAAAAGTAGCAAAAGAAATCGGAATGGATAAGGTGTGCAGCGAACTTCTTCCGGAGGATAAAGTAAATGAAGTCGAGAAACTTCTTGCTCAGAAAAATGCAAAAGAAAAACTGGCCTTTGTCGGAGACGGAATCAACGATGCACCGGTTCTTTCCCGTGCAGATATTGGTATCGCTATGGGAGCTCTTGGTTCCGATGCGGCGATTGAAGCAGCGGATATCGTTCTGATGGATGATGACCCTGCCAAGATTTCTCTGGCAATGAAAATTTCTTTAAAGACATTGAAAATTGTCAAAGAAAACATCGTATTTGCCCTTGCTATAAAGGCAATCTGCCTGATCTTAGGCGCACTTGGTATCGCCGGCATGTGGCTTGCCATCTTTGCTGACGTCGGTGTTATGGTACTGGCGGTTCTTAACGCAACACGGGCTTTGAAACTGTAAAATGGAAACGATAATTCCCCCTTTTTATGTTGACAGATACTGGGATAAAAGGTATGATAAAGTCAAGATGAAAAGGGGGTTATTGCAATGATCGTACCACGTTATTATGAAGATCTTATGGTGCTTCATGAAAATACTGTGCCGGCAAGAGCATATTATATTCCGGCATCGGTCAGAATGGAGGATCTGGTAGAACACAGGGAGCATTCTGATCGGTTTCAGTTATTGAACGGACAATGGAAGTTTAAGTATTATGAAAGTATTTACGATGTAATGGAACCATTTTATGAAAAAGACCGGGAACTTTCCGGATTTGATTCGATTCCCGTTCCGAGTGTGTGGCAGATGGAAGGGTACGATACGCATCAGTATACGAATATCCGTTATCCTTTTCCGTTTGATCCCCCATATGTTCCGCAGGATATTCCATGTGGGACGTATGTACACCACTTCGATTACCAAAAAGTGGAAAATGCGCCAAAAGCCTTTCTGAACTTTGAAGGAGTTGACAGTTGTTTTTATGTTTGGCTGAATGGCGTTTATGTGGGCTATAGTCAGGTCTCACATGCCACCAGCGAATTTGATGTCACATCCTTATTGCAGGAGGGCGAAAACACATTGGCAGTTTTGGCGGCGAAATGGTGCGACGGATCGTATCTGGAAGATCAGGATAAGTTCCGTATGAGTGGAATTTTCCGCGATGTTTATCTGTTAAAACGGCCGGAGAAGGCAGTACAAGATTATTTTATAAAAACAAAGGTAAATGCAGACCGCGCGATAGTGCAGATCGAACTGTCTTTTTATCATCCGATAACCACAAAAATCAGAGTGGAAAATAGAGAGGGACAATGTGTCGCAAACGCCGAAATATCTTATAATGGACAAGTGGAATTAGAAATCAAAGATCCGATTTTATGGAATACGGAAAATCCCTATTTATATACGGTTGTTTTTGAAACAGACGAGGAAGTGATTGTTGATCGAATCGGTTTTCGTACGATTGAAATTAAGGACAAAGTTTTATATTTTAATGGACAGAAAATTAAATTCCGTGGGGCAAACCGGCATGATTCCGACCCGGAAACCGGAGCTGTGATAAGTATCGAGCAGATGAAAAAAGACCTTACATTGATGAAAGAACATAATTTTAATGCAATCCGCTCCAGTCATTATCCCAATGTGCCGTATTTTTACCAGTTATGTGATCAATACGGGTTTATGGTTATTGACGAGGCAGATTTGGAAGCGCATGGTCCTTTTATGATCTACCGAAAAGAAGATACCGAAGAAAACCGGTTTCAACGCTGGAATGAAAAGATTGCCGATGATCCTGCCTGGGAGAAGGCAATTACGGATCGCGTGCAGCTGATGGTGCAACGGGAGAAAAACCGTACCGGTATTGTGATGTGGTCTATGGGAAATGAAAGCGCATACGGGTGTAATTTTGAAAAGGCCCTGTCATGGACAAAACAGTTTGATCCCAGCCGCATCACCCAATACGAAAGTGCAAGATACCGCAATTATGACCGCACGTATCATTTTGAAAATCTGGATCTCTACAGCCGGATGTATCCGTCATTGGAAGAGATTACGGAATATCTGGAAAAAGATGGAAGCAAGCCTTTTTTGCTGGTAGAATACTGCCACAGTATGGGAAATGGACCGGGCGATTTCGAAGAGTATTTTCAGAGGATTCAAAGCGATGACCGGATGTGTGGCGGGTTTGTCTGGGAGTGGTGTGATCACGCGATCGCACATGGCAAAGCGGCAAACGGAAAGACCCTGTATTATTATGGCGGCGACCACGGCGAACGGATTCACGATGGTAACTTTTGTATCGACGGACTGGTTTACCCGGATCGCAGACGGCACACCGGTATTTTGGAGTATAAAAATGTATACCGCCCGGTGCGTATCGTTTCGTATGATGAGAAAACCGGAAAACTTGTCCTTCACAATTATATGGATTTTGATGATATGAAAGATTTTCTGGAAATCCGCTACGAATTGACGCAGGATGGAACGATGGTAGAAGAGGGCAGCCTTACGGATGTTTCGGCAGCACCACATCAGGACACAGAGACCGAACTTGTATTGAACATTCCGGAAACAGGGCGTGTCTACCTGAAACTGAAATATTATCTGAAGAAGAAAATGCCTCTTTTGCAACCGGGGCATGAACTGGGTTTTGAGGAGTGGAAACTCCACAATGAAGATGACAGAAACCAAACCGCAGTACAATATATGCAAGGCGGCGAAATGTCTGCTGCAAACCAAATTCGTGTGACGGAAAACCATGTTTCCTTTCGCTTTAGTTCCGATAAATTTACGTATGTTTTGGACAAACGTACCGGTTTATTTACGGAACTTGAGACCGCTGGAAAAAAACGCATGAATCATCCGATGGAGTTAAATATCTGGCGTGCGCCGACAGACAATGATATGTTTCTCAAAGAGGAATGGAAAAAGGCGCATTACGATGAAGCATATACGAGAGCCTATCAGATAGAGATTGTTCCGGATCACAACACGATTCGGATTCAGGAACATTTGGCTGTCGTCGCGGATACGGTACAAAAGATTTTAGATATGAAACTGACATGGGAAATTGACTGTTTTGGAAGAATAAAAACTTCTATTTCTGCTGAAAAAGATCCGGAATTTCCTGTGCTGCCACGTTTTGGACTTCGTTTATTTTTAGATAAAACATGGGATGAAGTTACGTATTATGGAATGGGACCGCAGGAGAGTTATCGGGACAAGCATCAAGCTTCCAGCCACGGACTGTATCATTCTAAAGTGGCAGACTTGCATGAAGATTATATTCGTCCGCAGGAAAACGGAAGCCATTATGACTGCGATTTTGTTACGGTGGGAAATTCAAACTCCGGAATTACCGTTGTGTCGGAGAATCCATTTTCTTTCAACGCGTCTGTGTATACACAGGAAGAATTGGAACGCGTCGCACACAATTATGAACTGGAGGAATCTGATAGCACGGTGCTTTGTATCGATTATGCGCAAAATGGTATCGGCTCCAATAGTTGCGGTCCGGAAGTACTGGAGAAGTACCGTCTTGACGAAGAGCAATTTGCGTTTGGCGTTGAGCTGATATTGCAATTATAATATTTTTATGATACGGTTTAAATATATCATTAAGGCTAGGAGGAATGACTATGAGCAAAAAAGCAACAAGAGGGATACTGGCAATCGTTTTTATGGCGTCTTGCCTTATCATGGCACAGCCCCAGAAAGCACAGGCAGCACATATAATACTGCAACAGTAAAAGCAGGAAGCAAGATGTCAAGAAGTTATCCTCAAAATACTGGGTATACTCTTCAAAACATAAGAGAATGGTCTTGAAGAAAAATAAAGAGAAATAAAGTAACTATTCAGCTTCCCCCTCCCACACATTCGCATTTCGAACACTTCGTGTTCTTTTCTCGCCTTTGGCAAGGCTAAAAATGCTCATATGTGGAGGGGAGCCCTATTAGGATCTAAATGTATGGAAATCAAAGTCTCTTACGTGCAAGCACGACGATTCCTTGATTTTCATACATTGATCCTGAATAGTTACGCTTTTTCTATCAATTAATCCAATTCTTTGTAATCAAAACTGCGGAATTCTGCAGTCTGATCGTATCCGGAATAATCCACGCATGCCATGCCGACAAATGCTCCGGTGAAGAATCCACCGTAAGACTGAAGTACATAATCGTCGGACAATACAGCTGCATCCAATGTACCCGGAATTTCGGTATAATTCTTTCCATCAAAGGAATATTCGTAGCTGTAAGACTGTTTTCTTACCTTTGTGCGAAGCCATACAAATTCTACATCATCCGGTACCGGAATCGCATCGTCACGAAGGAAGGAACGATATCCGCCACGATTGCACTCTGCTACTTCGATCACACGGCCGTTTTTCTCATTCCATGTAATAAATGCAAAGGACCAGTGCTTGTCATTGTAAAAGTTTGTCAGTCCAGCCATCTGCTGATAGTTGAACGGATCAAATTTCACTTTCACTTCGGCATCAAAGTTAAATGCCTGCCAGCGTTTTGCCACGAGAGAAAGCTCATGTTTATTGCTGAGAGATCCTCTTCCGATCAATGTCAGCCTGCCATCCCCTGTCGTACCCATTTCCTCTGTAAATGGTACGCGAAGGGTATTCCACTCGTCATGAAGTTTTGGGGTGTCAAATTCATCATGCATTGAATGATCTGCCGGCGCTTCTGTCAAAATCGCATCTTTTGGTGCATCCACAAGCACTTTCCCGCCGTGTCCGCCCTCGATACGAGGCCAGCCTTCTTCATCCCAGTATACTTTCTGAATTGCCGTCTCACGGCCAAGCGGACACCAGCCGCGTGGGTCGATCGAACTTTCATTTTCGTGGTTCCACGGTCTTCCACACAAACTTGCATAATACCACTCACCGCCGGGAGTCTCTACGAGAGCACCATGTCCCTGCTTCTGGATCTCAAGTTCCGGCGTATCAAAGTTTGTAATAAACGGATCGCCAGGCTCTGTCTCAAAACTCAACGCATCTAACGTCTTTGAACGAGCTACTACTTCCTGATGTGTCCAAACGGTTCCACCCTGTGCAGCAAACAGATAATAATATCCGTTGATCTTATACAAATGTGGTCCCTCAACCAGTTTAACGTCCGTTCCGGCGTAGATCGTACGTGCTGTCTCCGGTTTTAATTTCATTGTATCTGTGTCAAATTCTGTCACTGTAATACCGTCAAAAGCATGGTGGTATTCGCGATGATCCCATGTCTGCTGAACAAGGTATTTGCGTCCGTCATCATCATGGAACAACGATGCGTCAAATCCCACACCATTGACACGGATCGGATCGGACCAAGGTCCACGGATATCTTCCGCTGTCGTCAGATAATTGATCATGTCTTTGAATGGTCCCTCAGTTACTTTTACATCCGTATAAATCAGCCAGAATTTTCCATCTGCATAGGAAAGATCCGGCGCCCAGATACCTCCCGATGACGGATTTCCTTTCATATCAAGCAATGTCGTCGTGGACAATGCGGATGGAAGAAGATTCCAATGTACTAAATCTTTTGACTCGTGCAGACGAACTCCCGGAAACCACTCAAACGTAGAGTTCGCAATGTAATATGTATCATCCACACGGATAATGGATGGATCTGCATTAAATCCCGGCAAAACCGGATTTTTAATCTGCAACATAACTGTATGCCTCCTTATTGTTAATCTATCTCTATCATACAGGAAAATGGGGGGTTTGCAAAGGGAAAAAGAAGAATTTATTCATCCTCTGCCTGAGCAAGCATGGAAGTAGCTGCCTGCTGCAAGATGCTCTCTTTCGAGAATCTTGTCATCTCATCTGCCATATCAGTATCACGGATACGGGATTCAGCGGATTGCAGGTTCTCAGATGTGTTGTCATCAACTTTGACAGTGTACTCAAGACGGTTCTGAATCAATGTCACTTACAGGTCATTTTTATACATGTTCTGATAAAATTTTATGCGGTCTTGGAAGAATGTATGTCGGTGGAGGAGAACTTACGGAAAATATTGATGATGTTGGAGGAGCAGGAACAGCAGAGTTTGCAAGTAAAGCCATTGATATATTTTATATGAGTAGAAAATAAAATTTCAGTAGTCGATTGGATGAGATAAGTATAAGTGTAAAGGTGGGAGTAGTAGCTTCCACCTTTTTCAATCGAGAAATTCCGGAGTAAATATAAGTAAATTATGGTCAAAAAAACATCGACATCCGACCTCTTACACGCTATAATATATGTAATCTAATAAGAAAACAGTGTTATCATTACGGCTATGCTGTAGTTGGAATGGTAGCCATATATATGAATCCGCTGGAACGGAATGGCTGAACCCTCAGGGTGACAATGTCAGCGGTTTGACAGCGAAAACCATTTTTCTCAGACGATTTTAAGTTTTCTTATTTTGACATGGAATTACAGAATAGTTAGAAAAATCAAGGCTTTCCTTGACTTGGATTAACTTAGAATTATATATGTTTCCAAGGTGGATTCGAGCTCCTAAGCACTAGTTGAGGGTTCGATTCCCGCAGGGAACATCGATTTTTTTGCAGCAATGATCGTAAAAATTCATTGTTGCATTTTTTATTTTATGGGGCTTGCGAGCACCGAAAAGACAAAATGGGCACCGAGAACTAAATCTATTCAAGCACACAATGGAGATAACTAAAGTGTAGGATGAGATTTAGGTTATCAATGAATGTCCAATGCTTGGACTAGGAACTTTTATGTTATCACCAGAGGATGCCTACACAAGTACATTAGAGGCATTAAAAATGGGATATTCCCTAATTGATACAGCAAATGCTTATGTAAATGAGCGTGCAGTTGGAAGAGCAATCAAGGATAGTGGAATTGACAGAAAAAATATATTTCTATCAACAAAAATATGGGCTAGTGAATATGAAAATGAGAATACTGTAGAAGAAACTCTAGAAAGACTTGGTGTTGATTATGTGGATTTACTTTATATACACCAGCCTGCAGGCAACTGGCTTGCCGGATACAGAATGCTTGAAAAAGCGTATAGAGAGGGCAAAGCAAAATCCATTGGTATCTCGAATTTTGAAGGAAAATATATGGAAGAGTTGGAAACAAAGTGGGAAATTGTACCTCAGTTTATTCAGGTGGAAGCACATCCATATTTCACACAGAAAGAACTTCGTGTAACTTTAGACAAATATGGAATTAAGCTTATGAGCTGGTATCCGCTGGGACATGGAGATACAGCATTAATGAATGAGTTGGTATTTGCAGGACTTGGCAAAAAATATGGAAAAACACCTGCACAGGTTATTCTCCGTTGGCATACTCAGATGGGATTTGTTGTAATTCCTGGAAGTAAAAATGCAGAACACATTAAGGACAATATGGATATCTTTGATTTTGCATTAACAGATGAAGAAATGGAACAGATTGCAAAGCTGGACAAGAATGAAAGATATTATCACCGCACGGATGAACAGCTTGTACAGTTTGCAAACTGGAAACCAGAGTTTGAAAAATAATATGGAGAAAATAGTATGAGCAAAAATGATGTATGGCTTAATCAGTAAAATGGGGAAGTACGGAGCAACTGCTTCCATCTTTTTATCTAGAAGTAGCAGTAAGTAAATCCGAGTAAAATATGGTCAAAAAATCATCGACATCCGACCTACAGCACGTTATAATATAGTTAATCTAATAAGAAAACCAAGTGATCATTGTTACGAAGCTGAATCGTAATGGTGGCCAACTGAGTGAACTCGATGGAACGGAATGGTTATATCCTCCGGGTGCTCCGAGCACCGGACGAGCACCGAAAGGTGCTTTACAGAGATGAAAACAGGTTTTCTTATTTTGACAGGGAGTAACAGAATAGTTAGGAAAACCAAGGATTTCCTTGACTTAGGTTGACTAATCATTGTATGTATTTACAGTGGTATCTCGAGCTCCTAAGCGAGGGGTCGGAGGTTCAAATCCTCTTGGCGACGGGCTTCAAAGCGT
>ERZ780157.3758-NODE-3758-length-12290-cov-2.429751_pt1 | contig 12290 bp, 16 predicted proteins | sample MGYA00511169_ERZ780157 | MGnify/ENA primary metagenome ERZ780157 (study PRJEB29588, sample SAMEA1965149) | human gut metagenome | biome: human gut; feature: human-associated habitat; material: faeces | place: Denmark | collected 2008/2010 ... | reverse complement strand
TGGGACACACCTAAACCGGTTCCAAGTTTTTGTTACTTTTTAGCATAAAAAGTAAGGATGGAACGCCTTGTTTTGCCGTAAAAGTTCTAAACGGGCGAATGACTAATGTTGTCCAACCGCCACTTTTCAGGCGCACCCGCGCCGCCTTTCCTATCTTACTGCTTCAAATTTCTCCCGAACGTATAAATATACCACACCATTCATGCCAAAGGTACCCATAATCAGCACAACCGCAGCAACCACAATCGCCCCGATGGTATCCATCAGCCCTGCGAAATCCCTAATCTGCACACGGTAGCGAATCTCCAGAAACTGTAGAAAAAGCGCCGCCACACAGCAGCAAAAGCTTAAAAAAACATATTTACTCAAGCCGCCGAAATTTCTGACCTTACCTCGCGCCGCATATGGAATCCACCATGCCGCTAACCCCAGCAAAATACTTCCGATACTATAATATACACTCATCTGCATTTTCTCCTTTCCGCAAAATATGCCGTCTTTTCCATTACTGCCATCTGCTCCAACCATTTCTTTTTTGCGCAACTGCACCCTTTCTTTGTTTCATTTCTCTGATTGAACAAAGAATTATTGCCTGCATCTATAAAGCTCCTTTATCCCGACTATAAACGACATAAGAATGATGATTATGTAAACAATTCTCATTCCAATGGAACGTTCCGCCCAGTTGTCAACCGCAATGAGAGACCACAGTATCCCCTGCACAACCTGCACACCCCCTTCGATTTTCGGATTGTCCTTCTTCTTATATCGCATAATCAGCAAAGCAACATAAAGAACCAGCATAATTATCAATAAAATTTTTGTCACCATGATACCTCCATAAAAGATTCCTCTATAAAATTAGAATTTGCCATTTTCCCGCACCTATGGCTTCTTATCAAAGAGGCTGCATCATTTCAAGGATAATGCCATCCGGGTCTCTGAAATAAAAAGCTCGACTCTCCCCAAATCCATTTGCTCTAAAGTCGAAATACTGCGGTTCAGATAAGCACTCCACATGGTTTTCGATAAGGGTTTTATAGACAGAATCAATGTCATCCGTATAGAAACATACTTCCGAGATGGATGTCGTAAACAAATCTGATTGTTCTTTATGGATCTCGCTATCTACGAACTGAATCAGCTCGACCGGTGGCGTTTCAATAGCCTTAGAACCGTTCAAATAAGCGACCCTTGCTTTACAATTCGACTTGCGAAACATTTTATCGGTTTCTTTGCCTTCCATAAAAATCTCTCCTTGAAACGCAAGTCCAAGAATATCTCTATAGAACGCAATTGAGCGATCCAAATCAGAAACGGTTAACCCTACATGATAAATTCTTCCAACCATCCTTATATCCTCCTGAAAAAATTTCTGATTTTCTATTTTCTGACAAACAAACTAAACTAGCTATCTTTCCATTGCCTTCTCGATCATCTCAGCTTTTTTGGTTTTTCCCATCAACCGATAGTATTTACACCACAACAACGGTGATTGCAATGGAATAACTTCTGTTCCCAGCGGCATTTGCTCTACGATTTGTTCCTTGCGTAGCGCACAATCATAAAGCTTTCCATCCTTCACGATTGCAAAGCCAGCCATCACATCGACCTCGACAGAATCGATCCGAAACTCCATAAAGGTTTTTGTCCGGTACATGAGGTTCGGAATGAAATCAGATGAACAGCTTTCACCCATTTCCGATAAAATCGTGCGGACACATTCCGCATCGCGGTCAACGACCATTAAATCAATGTCGTGAAAGTCGGAGGTGATGTCCTTGAAATACAGCATCATAGATGCACCCAAGGCCCATTCGACACCAGCCTCGTTCAGTCGATGTGCAATCTTCAACAGCAACTGGATTTTTTCCTGTGTTCCTGCCATACTTTACCTCCATAAATTCCGATTTTCTCAACCGCGAACGTTTTCGGAAACAGGTCGATGTGCTTGTCCCTACATATATAATGGAACCGCACATATTATCCAATCGTCTCCACTCATTGTTCTGATGGAACTTGTCCGAAAATATGAGATTTGCCGTACTGTTTCTTCCGGTGTAATAAAGATCAGTTTCTGCCTGATAGGATCAAGATAGCAGTCCCGACCATCTCTTTTATATATCGGCGGCAACTGAGCCTTACTTAGATCATTTATCAATGTTTGCCACCTCCCGTTTCACATAGTGCAGTTCCACATCGTACCCAAGCGCCTCCATGATAGATACGAAGGTCTTGTTCACGACCTTATCACCGCCATTGATCACACGGCTGACATAGGATGCTGAGGTGCCGACTTCCTCGGCCACCTTTGCCTGTGTTGTATTACCCTCAATGCACTTCACCTTGACATCAAGTTCTATATTATTTTTCAACATGATACTCCTCCGAAGCACGGTTCATAAGTTTCACGAATCGTTAAATTTATTTTAACGCAAAATTGTGAACAATTCTACCTCGGCACGAAAAAAAGCACCCCGCCGTAACGAGGTGCCGCTAACTGCCTATTCTGTTATGCATCCACATCAATCTCCAGCCCCGATTTAAACTCGACCGTCATTTTCTCCTCATAGACCGTAATCCTGGCAATCAACCGTCTGACCATTGCCTCGGAGTATTCCGTAAGCGCCTCCGTCTGTTCATCAAGAAAGGTCGTGAGGTCTTCGAGTTTTTCTATCAGTTCCGTGTTCATAGCCGCCTCGGTAAGGATATCCTGCCGCTCTTCCCGGAGAGATATGATGGCATCACCGATCTCATCAATCCCTGACTGGTCTTTTCCGGCTTCGAGCAGTTCTGCCTGTTTTTCCGCAAGTGCCTTATCAACCGCTGCAAGTCTCTCATCCGTATCGCCATTCACCACTGCCTGGACATTTGCTTTCAAAGCAGGGAGGACGATGTCTTTTCTCGCCCACGCATCATTGACCGCTGTCACCACCGCCATCTGCAGATCTTCTTCTCGAATCGTCCTGGCCGGACAGTCTATCCCACTGCTTTTCTTAAGGACCCGGCTCACGCACCGCCAGACCGTTGATTTCTTTCCTCGGTTGTTCCATTTAATTCTGCGGTAGATATCTCCGCAATAACCGCAGATGACCAGGCTTGACAATGCGTATCTGGCACTGTAGACCCGCTTTTTACCATCGGTGAGGATGTTCGCCCTTCGTGCAATCTCAGCCTGCACCCGCAGGAAAACGTCCTTGTCGATGATTGGCTCGTGGCTGCCTTCCACATAGTACTTCGGCCGTTATTGGCTACGCGCTTTTTCTCCAGTGTGTTGACCGTATAAGTCTTTTGCAGGAGCGCATCCCCTATGTACTTCTCATTGGTAAGGATCTGCTTGATATTGCTTTCATGCCACTTTTCATTATGCGCTCCGTTTAGGATACCGTCAGCCTCAAGCCCACGCTTTATCTGCAGGAAACTTGCTCCGTCCATGTACTCGGCATAGATGCGTCTGACGATATCCGCCTCCTCTGGGACAATGACCAACTTTCCATCATCGCCCTTGGTGTATCCGAGGAACCTGTTGTGGTTGACCTGGACTTTGCCCTGTTGATTTCGGAATTGGATGCCGAGGCGGACGTTTGCAGAAAGCGACTCTGACTCCTGCTGTGCAAGCGCCGCCATGATGGTCATAAGGACTTCACCTTTCGCATCCAGGGTATTGATGTTTTCCTTCTCGAAGAAAACGGCAATGTTGAGTCCTTTCAGTTCCCGCGTATATTTCAGGCAGTCTACCGTGTTACGGGAGAAGCGGCTGATTGACTTGGTGAGGATCAGGTCGATCTTTCCGTCCCTGGCATCCTGTATCATGCGGTTGAATGCCTCACGTTTGGCTGTGTTGGTTGCGGAGATTCCGTCATCCGCGTACACCTCGACCAGCTCCCACTCGGGATTGCTCTTGATATAAGAAGTGTAATGCTCGACCTGGACCTCGTAGCTCGATTCCTGTTCTTCAAATTCTGTGGAGACACGGCAGTAGGCAGCTACTCTGGTCTTTTGTACCTTTTCTGTTTTCTTTTGCGTTCCGACCGTGCGTCTCGCCGGAATCACCGTGATATTCTGTGCCATTGCCATTAACTGCTCACCTCATTCCTGATCCGGCTGTAGGCGTACTCTGCCTGCTCGACCGGGTCCTTGTATTTCATGGCAATCTTTAGTGCGGAAAAGCCTGTGTAGTAGACCCCTTTGGGAGCGCCTTTGCCTTTCCGTCTGTCCCGCCCGAGTGCCTTTTCCCGGCGGATGCGTTCAGCTTCAACTTTCCGAACTGTCTCCTCCGTCAGAATCGCCGGATAGAACTCATCGCCAAGATACCGCTCATTCAGCATCAGCCTTTTCACTCCGCAGTGGCTCATGGTAAGCCCGACCGCAGATGTCGCATTCTTGAAGGACATCCCCGACAGGTAGTTTCGGCATATCCGCCTTACATCATCGGCCTGCTTTTCATTTATGACCGCTTTGCTGCCAATGATGTCATATCCATATGGTGTGTGCTGCATCTTATATCCTTTCCCGGAACATGGGTCCGCACTTCATGGCGAATCCGATCTCCGTTCTTTCATAGACCACAATGCGGTCAACATGCTCTGTAAACAGGGAGGGATCGAACTCCGTAATCATCGTCCCTTTCGCAGTGTACTTAAGAAGTCTGTCCAATGCCTCCGTCTGATCCCGGTTTCCGTTCATCTGCGTAGTAAGGAAATCTCTCTCTTCTGACAGTCTGTCTGCCTCCTCCGTAAGATCATCGCTCTCTTCGGCGTAACCCGCCGGGTCAAGCAGCCCCTTTGTAAAGAACTGTGTGATCTGGCTTCTTCGCTCTGTGTTCTTTTCGAGCATCTCGTCCAGTTCCGTCAGCCTGTCGATATTTCCTGACCGCTGACTACTTTTCAGCATTTCCGCATAAGGAATAAGAATCAGGCTCCTGCCGTAGGTCAGCTTGTTCATCAATGTGATAAAAGCAGCCTTGACTGGCTCTTCGGCAATTGTCTTCATGCTGCAGGCGGTTTTATTGCGCACATGGGTGTTGCAGGAAAAGCCGAAATGATTCGCCAGCTTGACCCTCTTCCAGGTGCCTCCGCATTCTCCGCAGATGATCTTACCGGACATGGCGTAACGGTTCTTATATTTGTCCTCATCCTTATGGATGCCCTTTTCCAGACCGTTTGCATTGATGATGGCATTTGCCGCCTCAAATGCCTCATGGCTGATGATCGGTTCATGGTGGTCCCGTGCAAGGTACTGCGTTCTTTCACCTCGGTTGATGTGGCGATTGAATCTGTCATCGGTGTAGGTCTTTTGCATGATCACATCGCCTGTGTACTTTTCATTGCGTATCATGCCGTTTACCGTATGCCCGGTCCATCTGCCATCGCGCTTGGTTCGGATACCCTTCTCATTCAGTTTTCTTGCAATAGTCCCCGGAGACATGCCGGAAAGGATCGCCTCGAATATCCACCGCACCGTTTTAGCCTGCTCTTCATTGACCACCATCTGACCATCCACGTTGTCGTAACCGTATGGCGTATAGCCAATCTTGAAGGTACCATTCTGGAAACGTTTCTGAATGCTCCACTTGTTGTTTTCCGCAATGGAGTGGGATTCGCTCTCCGCCAGGCTTGAAAGAATGGAGAGCAGAAGTTCGCCCTCCATCTTGCCCGTGTCAATATTCTCCTTCTCGAAGAAGATGTATATGCCCTTCTCGCAAAGCCGTCTGACCGTTTCGATACTGTCTACCGTGTTACGGGAAAAGCGGCTGATGGACTTCACGATAATATAATCGATTAGTCCCCGGTCGCAATCGTCCAGCATGTGGAGCAGACCGTCACGCTTGTCCATTGAAGTGCCGCTCACACCTTCGTCATAATATAGTCCGACATATTCCCAGTCCGGTCTTGCCTTGATGTAGCGTTCGTAATGGTTCTTCTGTGTTTCCAGGCTGACCAGCTGTTCATTGGAATCCGTAGATACCCTGGCATAGGCTGCAACACGAAGTTTACGTTTGCTGTTGTCCTTCGTTGCCTCGATCTTTGTTATCCTTGCCATTGTCTCGCCTCCTTTCACTTGGGGTAGTATATACATCACTCTAAAGCCCCTAAACAGCAAGCTATTTATCGATAACTTTCGATATGAATGGGGAGAAAGATCTGCGGTTTCTCGCCATAATTCTGGTGAATTCGTCATCGGTGATAAGCCCCGCATCAAGGAGCTTCTTTGTCAACTGCTCGGCCAGTAAATAGTTATATTCGTTCTGCATTTCATCGTTGGTCGGCTTCGGCACATCCGCCAGATTCACTTTGCCATCTATGGTCTGTATTACCTGCATAGAAAACACCTCCTACCAGGTAGCCCCGGCGGGAGGTGAAATCTGACGGTTTGAGAGAATTTATCAATCTTTTCTGTAGAAATCACAGGTATATCCGTCTGCACGAAGGATCAGCCCTTTCGCCCAGGGAGGAACACGTGCCATCTGCTCACACAAAACTTCCAGGCTCATTCTTGGGTTAGCTTCGATTATCAGTTCATCATGCACATGGGCAACGATGCTGCAGCACCGGAGCGTTTTCATGGCATACATCAGAATATCCCTTGATGTTGCCTGCACGATGTTCTCCACAAACTTGGGACCGTAGCTTTCGATGCGTTCCCATTTCTTTGTACCGCCTACGCCTTCATAGGTAACGGACTCGCCGCCGAAACGGTTCTCTCCGATACGAGGTTTGACGTAGGCGAGGGTTCTGCCGGATGGCAGAGTGATAAACAGCATCCCGCTCTGATAAAAGAACTTCACGCCCTTTACCGTCTGAGCCTTCCGTTGCTTTATGACCTTCTTCACAGCCGTATCCACATCCCACCAGAAGCGGACGATATGCGGATTAGACTGCCTCCAGGCATTAACAAGTGGCTGCAGTTCTTCCTCGGCAAGCCCCATATCAAGAGCACCCATTGCTTTGAGCGCACCGACTGATCCGCCATATCCGAGAGCCAGTTCCGCAATCTTGCCTTTCTGCCGGAGATGCCCGTTTACACCATGCTTCTCAACAGGCACCTTGAACATCTGACTTGCGGATGCACAGTAGATATCGCCGCCGTCTTGAAAGACCTGTGTCCGCCAGTCCTCTCCGGCAAACCAGGCGATAACTCTTGCCTCGATAGCAGAAAAGTCTGCTACATAGAACTTCTGCCCATCAGCCGGGATAAAGGCGGTACGAATCAGCTGAGAGAGCGTGTCAGGAATATCTTCGTAAAGCATGTCCAGGGCATCGAAATCACCGTTTCTTACAAGCGCCCTTGCATCGGCGAGATCCTCCATGTGATTCTGCGGCAAATTCTGCAGCTGCACGAGCCTTCCGGCAAAGCGGCCGGTACGGTTGGCACCGTAGAACTGGAACATCCCTCTGCACCTGTTATCCCTGCAGGCGGCATTCTGCATGGCCTGATACTTTTTCACCGATGATTTGGCAAGCTGCTGCCGGAGGGACAGCGCCTCCGACACCTCGCCGCCCGTTTCCTCGATCAGTGTAGCTACAGCTTTCTTGCCGAGTGTCTCTGTCTCCAGACCGTTATCCGAAAGCCAGGACTTCATCTGCACCACGCTGTTGGGATTATCAAGGTCAGTTATATCCTTCATGGCAGCCGTGAGCCTTTTCCGGGACAGTTCATCAATGGCGATTGCCTGCTCCACAAGCGGCATATCCACGCGGATTCCCCTGTCGTTAATCTCCTGGTCGATGTGATATTCCTCCCATATCTCCTCCGGGACCGGGAACTTTGACAGTTTCTGCTGTATCTGCATTTCCGTTTCCACGTCCCGGATGTTATACACCTTGTACCGCTGCCATTTTTCCGTGTCATGCTCCGGCAGATTCCTTGTGCGTCCGCCGTTGGACTTGGTCGGATTGCACGGCACAGAGAAATACCGGATCAGGTCTTTTCCTTCGGTCAGCTTCTGTTTTTCAAGCCCCAGCACCGCACCGACCCCTTCCAAGGAGAGAGGAAGACCCATATATGCAGACCAGGCCATAGAACACCGCCAGGACCCGGGATTCAGAAATCTCGCGCATTCCCTTGAGAGCGGATGATTATCGTGGAACGGATCAGGGCTGATACCCATATCCGCCAGATACCTGGACAGGCAGACACGCTCAAACTGCGCATTGAACGCCCACTTGGTCACGCTATCGTCTGCCAAGGCATCCAGGATATCTGCCGGGATCTCTTCACCGCAGGCGAGATCTATGGTCCTGACCTTACCGCCGTCTATGCTGTATCCGAACAGCAAGATCTCAAAATCCGGGCTTTCCGCGTATTTGTACACACCGCATTTCGGCAGGCTGACAGAGGAATATGTCTCGATATCAATTTCAATGTTTCTCATAAAGCCTCCTATAAAACCAGGCGGCAAGGTTGCCCCCGCCGCCCGTACACTGTTATTCTTCGGTTGTTTCCTGCTCCTCTTTACGCTTACGGCGTTTCTCCCTGAACTCGTCAATCCAGCCTTTGACGATGATCACCCATCCGGCAATCACGATTCCCGCCGCCACACCGAAGCAGGTCGAGAGCATAAAACTCTGATATGTTGTCATAGGTCACGCCCTCCTTATGCCAGGAAATCATCGTCATCGAGAGTGGCGAAATCATCCGCTGCATTCGTTCTGCCGCCGAGAGGCTCCCCGTCACGCACCTTCTGGATGTTGCCAAGACCGCAGGCGATACCCTTATTGCCGTTGGAATTGAAGGCATAGAAATTCAGAGACACTCTCGCATAGCATCCGGAGTAGACTTCGTTCCTGTCGAGAATCGGCTTGACCGCCCTGTCAACGATCTGGGGAGCGGTATTGGAGTTTGCGTTGATGAAGTAATGCCCCTTATAGGCTTCATCGTCACGCTCCACATCCCCGTCACGCAGAGGCAGCTTGATTGCAGCCTTGTTAGGCTTCTTACCGCCGAATTTGGCGATACCATCCTCGATAGCAGCATCGATCGCCGCGTTGATGGCGTTTACCGTGGCAGTATCATCCTTCGGGATGAGAACAGATACGGAATACTTCTCCGCTCCGCCGTTGATGGATACAGGCTCCCAGCCGTGGAAGTAAGAGAGTCTCGTGTTGGTACCAGTGATAACCTTTGTCTTGCTGTTCGTGTTTGCCATTTTACATATCCTCCTTGATTTCATTAAATTCGTTCATGGCGTTTGTTACGTTCATAGCCGGACGCTTATCCGATTTCGGAACCAGTGTCGGCTTGCCCGGCGGTTTGTAGATGAGGCCGCCGAGAACCTCCTCAAACTTTGTCTTGCCCATCAGCTTCTGCATCTCTGTCAGCGTAATGAGAGACTTCCTGTAGATGTCGTTGTATCCGGCTTCGATAGCCGCCTCCGCGACTTTCTCCTCGTCCCGGTACTTACGGACTGAGCGTCCTTCGACCACTTTGAATCCGTCCCACTCTTTGCCGTGGTTTACGGCAGCGTCAGTGGCATAAGCTGTGATCTCATTCGCCCATTTGGTAAGGTTCGGAAGGATGGCAAGGATCTCCTCGATCTCCTCATCGGTGAGAAGTGGCGGGAGCCGGAACTCCGACTGTGCCAGTTTCAGTTTTTCTTCGGCCCTGGCACGGCACCTGGCAGCCGCACGGCAGAAGGTACACCACTCTCCGGGAAGATAATCGCCCTCGCCGTTGTACGCCATCCGCGCTCTCGGCTTCAGCACGTTCTCCGCCCAGCTTTTCAGTTCCTCTGCCGGGATCGTCCAGGTACTGACGTGTTCCCGTCTCGGCTGGAAGATCGTCATGGATACCTCTTTGATGTCATACAGGGCATCGTAAAGTTCCAGTGCGCCAAGCGCATACAGTTTCATCTGCGGATTATCTTCAGCTTCGACCAGGATGCCCATGCCGTACTTGAAGTCTACGATGTGCAGCCTGTCGTCTGAGATGATGATGCAGTCCCCGGTACCGAATCCCTCCGGCACATAGCAGGAGAAGTCGAGATGCTGTTCAATCAGCACGATCGGGTCTTTGCAATGCTGCTTTGCTGCCTCGTACTGCTCCATCACGAAGTCCACATAGGCGTCAGAGCATTCCTCCATCTCATCCGAATCGTAATCCGAGACAGGACGTTTGCTGCGCATCCTGAGAGCCTTCTTCAGCTTGTGTTCGCACAAGGCATGAGCTGCTGTGCCTTCCTTCGCCGCTTCAGACTCCGTTCCCTCGAACTCCTCCTCAAGCCTTGCCGATGGTGTGCAGTTGAGCCACCTGGATGATGCGGAAGGAGGGAGGATGGAATGTTTTCTCATCACAGCACCTCCGCCTCGGCAAGCACTTCCGCGTAATCCTTCGGGTCAATGCCGCTCAAGCGGTCTGCACCATACTTTTGAATGATGGCTCTGACCTCGGCGGTCTTACCGTTCCTGCTCTTCTCAGCGAGAACACCCCTGACCTTTTCCAGCGGGATCTGCTCCGGCTTTTTCTCCGGCAGCGTCTTCGGTGTATCCGTCTCCTTCGGCAAACTGTCAATCACAAGGCTGCATACCGCCTGGATGCTGTCTGCCAGGGAGCGGATGTCCTCCACCACCTTGAGAAGCTTCTGTGCCGCTTCAAGCACTAACGTGGTCTTGTCCATTACCGTCTCCTCCTTCCTTTGTCTCGCAGATGGCGATCTCGCTGACACTGTCTCCCGGTATCAGAACGGTCACTCTGCGTTTGTCTCCGAAGAGAAACTTCAGCAGCCTGTCCCTGACCGTGAGATTTCTGCAGGTCACGATCCCACCCGTCTGCGGTTTCTTTGAAACACTGATCTTCAATTTGTGCTTCATGGCTTTCGCTCCTTTCCGAGAGCCTTATTTCCTGCCCTCTATCTGGTAGCCTCGGGGAAGGTGTGAATCTGACGGTTTTGAAAAAAGAAAATAAAAAAAAGCCTGCAGGCTCCCCGAAGAGATACCCGCAGGCATGAAAGAGAAGATATGTGATTAGAGTTTGGATGCGTAGTCGAGCGAGATCCAACCTGCGCCCGATTTCAGCCGTCCCCATCCTGCAGTCGATCCTTTGCCGGACTTGACCTCCACGATGGTGAACACGCCCTTCCCGGTATATCTGCCCGTCCTGGCATAATCCGTTCCCGGTCCTTTACGGATATTGAGATCGAAGATGTTGACTCTTACCAGGAACGGCACGGCAGATGTTGTTTTCGGTGTGTAGATGTTTACACCATTTACATCGAACACACTATATCCCGGATTCTCGTCCGCCTTCTTCCTGGCATTGGCAAGCACCTTATACGCACCAAGCTGAGAGGTGGCATCTGCCCAGGTCTTACGAACACGGTACCACTGAACCGTGGTATCAGAAGAACCGCTGGATTTCACATCGAACTGCGTAAGGTTCCACCGTTCGATGATCGAGCAGAGGTTCTCCACATAGGCCAGACTCGTGGCATACCCGCCGTCCTTGATAATCTGCGCAGCCTTCTTGTAGTCAGTGCAGCCCTTAAGTCCTGCGTATCTCTGCTTGCTGCCGTTCTTCGCTCCGAGCAGATACGCGCTGTGGTCGGCAATGGAATCCTCCACGCACTTGTATTTGCGAAAATCCGCCGTGATGGTGACATAGCTGCCGTCTGCATTCTGCTCCTTGGTCTGCTTGGTATATACGGACTTTCCGTCCCAGGAAGAGCCGCTCCATGTGTTCCCGGAGAGGGACTTCTTCATACCGAAGACATTGTTAGCCTTCTGTGCCAGTTCACTCTTGCCGTAGCCGGACTCAAGGATGAACTGCGCCATAGAAACGGACGCCAGGATACCGGATTTCTTCTGGTCTGCCGTGAACAATGCCCCTACACTCTTTACAACATCTGCCTCAGATTTCCCGGAAAAGACCGTAGCCTGTGTTCCCTGTGTAGTTGTGGCACCACCTTTACTATCGGTACCACTGCCGCCAAGCTGAGCCGTGACCTGCTTTGCCAGATCACCCATGCGGGCATACATCCAGTTGCCCGGACAGGACTTGTTTGCAAACCATCTGTGAACGGTCAGGATCATCTCACCGGACTTCGGTGTATAGTTCAGCGTCTTATTCTTATCTCCGAACCAGATCAGTTTGGTCTTGCCGTTGCGCTTGCAGATATCCACGCACAGAGTGATCAGCTTCTGATAGGCCACATCACGGAATGCATAAGGCTCCGTAGTGTCTGATGCGCACTCGATGGTGATCGCCCTCTGGTCATTGGCATTGGAGGAACTACACCAGGAGCGGTTCTTCTCCTCCACATACATTCCGACACGGCCGTCCCTGTCAATACCATA
>ERZ780157.3753-NODE-3753-length-12304-cov-3.336762_pt1 | contig 12304 bp, 17 predicted proteins | sample MGYA00511169_ERZ780157 | MGnify/ENA primary metagenome ERZ780157 (study PRJEB29588, sample SAMEA1965149) | human gut metagenome | biome: human gut; feature: human-associated habitat; material: faeces | place: Denmark | collected 2008/2010 ... | reverse complement strand
CCATCAGACGCTTCCCGTTCACGATCCTCACCTCATAGCGCTGACCAGCCACCACCACCACGCGATTCGGCGAGACGGGAGCGTTCTGCGTCACTGGGGGTTTCGTGGGAGTTACAGGAGGAGGCGTGAGTTGAGGCTGAATCCGCTCTAGCGATGAGACGGGATAACCACCACAACTCTTCTTGGTGAACTTCGCCATGTCTCGCTACATATCAAGAAACAACACAACACGCACGCCAAACGTGATTACGCCCGATGTCATTCGCTGACGGAGTAGCTCCAAACACTGATCAATGGCGAGCAAGGAGGATTCCGATGAGAGCAAAACGGGAACGATTTCTGACAATCAGGGAATGATGCGAGTGATACCATCATAGGGCGAGCACTGCAAGAGGACGGAACTCTCCTTCATTTCCTTAACCACCACGTCGGTGCCGCCGATCCAGGGGAGCGTTCCCTGCGCCAGGAACACGAGAATGTAGGCGAGGGAATGGAGATTGTCGATCTGCGTTGGCTCTACTGTTGAAATCGGGCGAGCAGCTGTACCATTGCCGTTCATCACGGAAACAGAGGTGAACGTCGGATCCTCGATGAAGAAGCACTCTCTACCCATGAGACAGCTCCCTTCGCTCCTTTCTTTGAGAAGAAGTCCTGGTTCAGGAGAACGATGCGATACCCCCTGGTAGTGCGGCGAAAGAAGAAGTCGTTCACATGCAGATTCTTGAACACCTTCCCCTCAGCGAAACAAATGCGCACGATTTCCAACAGTTGGAAGGCAATGGTAAACAGGTCTTCGTCGGTCACGACCAAGGAAGTGTCGGAGACAACAGAGCTAAGACTGCGGGACACTCGCTCGAACACGAAGTATTCGTTCCCGTTGTAGGAGCCATAGGACTCGCTTGGCGGAATGATGGGAAAGCCTGAGGATGATTTGATATGGAAACGACCACAGTGATTATCGTAATATGTGTACAGAGGTCTGCAGTTCAGATTCACAGGCAGAAGCGAAGAATCGTCAATACAGTCCAACTCGTTGGGATCCGCCGACAGATCCTGATTTATCGCCAGCAGGTACCGTTCGTCGCTGTTTCCGTCCCGAAACACTACCGTGAATGGATTCAAAAGAGAGCCCACCCTTGTATATGCTGAACTGTGAGTCTCGTTTGATCTCCTCTCCCAACACCCAACAATCCAGTCTCTTTCCAGTCAAGCAAGCCATTTCTGTGCTTTTCGTTGTCCACTCCCGATTTGCGTTTTCCATCAAAAGAATGAAGAGAATGCAGAATCAGAGTCGTTCAGTCTCATTTCCCACGTAAGATGCATTGGCGATTAACAGCCCTCCTGTTAGTCCAATGCTTGCTGTGTGCGCTTTCCTTGTGCGAAAGAGTGGCGGGGGGTGATGTTCGTTATGTCGAGACGCCTTCCCATTCTTCCCACTCGGAGGGAAAGAAGAAGTCGTTGTTCGTGATTGCGTTGCCTTTTCCATTCCATTTCGGTACTCTCTAGTGATATCGTTGAATGTTGTAGACGCAATGATGTACATAGCCGAAACAATGCAGTCACAGTACGATATCACGGTGGGAGTGTTCAGACCGATTCCAATCGCAGAGAAGAGCGATCGCGTGACGTGGAAGGTAACTCGTTCCTCTTCCTTTCGATTCTAGACGTACAACATGGGAGCGTTTCCGATTGACGACAATCAGCTGAGTACTCTCATCAGGACTTCGTACCATTCCACCAATGGCCGCGACTACTACCTGAATCACCTGTTCCAAGTTTGGCAGTTCTGTTGCACTCACTTCTAGATTGGGAAGGAGAGCATGAACCAACTCTACAGGGAGATGGATTCTTATATCCAAAAGTGCTTCTTCGCTAGTTGCTTGATGGCTAGATTTTCGCCCTCCCTCGTTTTGTGTGATCTCCTCCTTCCGGGCATTCAGGTGGCTGCTCACGCCCACAACACTCCCCTGCTTTTGTTTTCTGCAGAACCACTCCACGACTACTATCCGATGCGTATGCGCTCTATTTCCCATCAACCACTAGATGATCTCGCTGACAGCTTTCACTACACGGAAATGAGCGTGGTGGTCGACGATATGGTTTCGTTCATGAACAACTTCATCGCGTCGCTCCATCTCCCGCCTCAGCCTCCATTCCTCTACTCGGCTCCTCTTCTGTTTTTTGACGGCGTTTCATCGTTGTTTCCACCTTCTCCTTTCCCTCGTTCGCTTCCCTCTACGTGGATCCCCATTGGTCCTGCATTTCGTTCCGGGTCTGCCGATTTGTCGATAACGGGCCAGATTTTGTCTTTTCTGCACGCGTCGCAGATCACCACGCGTGTTCTTCTGTATGTGGGAGATAATGCCGGATTTGATGTGTGGCAAATCAAGACGATCGTTGGCGGGTTGCAAGACCCGTCCATCAACGTCATCATTCTGGGCACGATGAACCCGCGCGGCATCGCTCGGAAGAATGTGATGATAATCGATTCGTCGCGCGTCTCTCCTTTCCATCTGTTATCCACATACTCCATCACTGCCGTGATTTCCTACTGTGACGCGCTTCTCGTCGAGTCGGCTCTGTTCTCGCGCATTCCGCTGCTGTGCATTCCGTCACGTCGGAATCGCGTCACCATCCAAACGCTCCAGCGGGAGCAGCGCTGTGTTGTGTTCCCGGAGGGGTTCTGGACGGAGTCGACGGTGCGCGATTGTCTGCGCCAGGCGATGAACATCCAGCAGCCGGCGATCGAGGTGGAGCAGTGGGAGAAATCGAGAGAGGAGCTGAGGAGAATGGTGGAATCGGGGGAATTGCTGGAGAGAGGGAAATGCGTGGATGACAGGTCTGTGGAAGATGCGCTGTCACACGTTGTACTGTAGATGAGGCGGAGAAGAATAATGCGTAGAGTAGTGTGCGTGCTGTTGATTTGTGGGCTGGTTTGGAGACAGCTGTACCAGGTGGTGCGGTCTTCTCGCGTTCGGAGCAACAGCCACCACGCAAAGCGGAGTTAGTCCTTTTGGCGTGTTTCCCGCAACAAACAGCGCTAATGCCAATGCTGATAGATAACGCTGAAGAGCATAGCCATTCCAGCGACCACGACACACGCAACCAGAGAGCGACGCGTGAAAGACACATGGGAAACACACTACGCATTACTCATAACGCGCGCGCCTACACTACTGATACAGTCGTCCTCTTCGCCCACGGGCGATACGCAGGTCGAGTAACCAACGTCAGCAGGATTGGGTGGCTGTTACGAAAACTGGAAAGCAACGACAAAAGGATATTGGTGAAGCGCACGTTCAGGTACTTCGAGTAGCTCTTGCATGCCTGGATGGCGGACCACTAGGAATCAACGGGGAAGGGGGAAGCAACCTGCTCCTTCAGCACGTCCTTCTCCGCCTTGTCCTTTTCGTTCAAAATCACCTGCTCAAGACCCTTGGTCAGCTTATAGGCAACGATCTGAAGCTTGTTCCTAGCGAGTGACCGACAAACAGAACGCGTACTTCGTCGGCAAGTCCGCTTCCAGTAGATCGTTCACCGTAGCCTTATCGCAGCGCACTACAGAATCACACGAGGCGCCACGAGAGCCTACAACTGATAAGCTTGTCCTTCTTAGGAGCAATAAGGAATCGCGTGGGCTTGACCACGTACAATTCCTTGTTGTTTGAGTTCACCATACAGGCAACCTAATCGCTTCACGGGTCGACCAACACAGTCCTACACTCTCGTCGCTGTTGTTGAAAACACGGAATGCAATAATAGACTCCTCATCCTTCTTGACTACAGAATCACGCTCTACACCAACCGTTCACTGTAAATCGTCAGTCTCTCCTTGGGAATAGTGCTAATAAACTCCATGAGAATGCAAACCCGATCGTACAAATTGTGTTTTGGAATTGGATTATGGGCCGATTTCCGCCCTTTTTCTGGCACTTCGTATTCGGCGTCATCCGGAGGGAAGAACAAACAGGAGCAAGCCTTCTCAATTTGTACAATCCATCTCCACTACAACGGGGTACTCCTTCCACTGCTCACCTTCGAATGACACCTTCAAACCAGCGACGGGAACAAAGACAGGATTCCAGTCCTTCAACTCTACCCTTCACACGCGTACACTTCTCCTACCTTCTTGCAGCGCATTCCAATCTCCTTCCTTTTCCACATCGAAATAGACCGTGGCGTACGAGAAGGCGAGCGCCTCCTTCTCAATTTCCACTTCCTTTTCGGAACGGAAGCCCATCACGCGAATCATGACGTGATCACCGTACCGGATCTGAATCGAGTCCTCTTTCATCTCCACACACTCCTCGCACTCGTCATTGTACGCATCCCGCACATAACCGCGACAGCTCTCCTGCACAGCGCAGTCGAACATCACCTTGTCCACCCATCCCGCCACCACCACACGCTCCCTCGCTTCATCCACCTCTACACGCTCTCTCGCCTCCTCCGCCTCCACACGCTCCCTCGCTTCATCCACCTCCTCTCCGAAACACGCTATCCATCACTCCCTCGCCACACTCCCACCACTCCGCAGCACCGTCCTCACGCACGGCTGACACCCACTCGACAGCTTCTTCAGCATCTTCGCCTCGTACTCCGCCACACGCGCCATCGCGTCGCTCACGGAAGCACACGCGTACACCAACGAGTCCGCCTCCACGGGGAGAATCCACGGCATCGAGAAGAACCTGCTTGCACGCTGGATGAGCGAGTACGAGGCGACGGCGGGCGGACACCAGCAACTGCGAGACTTCCACGTGAGCAAGGAGGCGGGGTGATCGTCGATGGTGAGAATGGGGGATCCCACCGAGGAGGAGAAGATGATTTGTCTATGGATGATCAAGAACCACTGAACGCACAGGAGCGGCGATGACGCGGGGAGACAGGACAGCAGACGCGAGGGCTCCACAGATGGCGGGAGAATCAGCGTAACGCTCTGTGCAGTGGTCGCTTGCTGGAGCCAAAGAGCCGTTTCCTCCACGGATCCCTGAACACGCTGCGAATCCTCGTGGATCAGCGCAAACGACGTCCGAGGAGAAATCACTCTTCTTTCTGAGGAGGTGACGGCGAGTGGAGGAGGCAATGGCGTGATTGCTGTCCACTCCTTCGGTTCCAGGTGCCAGGTGTGGGGTACGAGAAGGATGACGGGGGCATCCACGTCGTTGGAGTGGACGACGATTTCGGACTCATCGCTACATCATCAACAGTTAGCGCAGCGAGTACAACACGATGCGGTGCTTGAACAACGGAGAGTCGATGGTGAATGTTTCGTACTCGCCTCCTTCGCCACAGGGATTACAGCCGTAGATGTCTGCGATGTGCAGCAGATAGGGCTCCAGCTCATTCAGCGTCTTTCCGACATGTCTTCGATCGAGTCCCATCGCTGCCGTTTTGATAATGACAGCCACTATACCGTCTTCGATCATGTCATGAAGAAGAGCGCGCTGCTCCCGCTCCCACATGTAGGCCACGGAGATCAGTCCCAGACGATCGCATCTACGGAAAAGGGAATAGGAAAGGGTCTACACGTTTTCGACGCGCGTTCGCTGATAATTCGACAAAATGGCACCCGAAGAAACACCTTCGATCTCAGGAAAGCGTTCCTACGAGTAAGGAGAAACACGCGGAATGCACCTTGGTCGCTTTCAGAGCAGCATATAGGTCTTCTACCTCGTCTCCATTCTTGGGATTGTACGACAACTCTGAATCGATGCACTTGCCCGTAATGGCGAAACGCAGCAGCGGGATTTCCATTGCTTGCGCGATTGCCTGCACGTTACTCTCTGTGGAAAGCGCTACATCGATGGCCGTGTGTCCGACGGTTTGGTACATGAAAGAGTCGAGTTCGTTGATCTTTGCGTTTTCTGTCGAATCAGCATTCAGAGGCGAATCCTACCCGGAAGGAGATTCACGAGACACACAATCTCGTGTCCGTGCTTCACACACTGGAGCATGTTGTAGCAGGAATCCTTTCCTCCACTTAGCAGAGCAGCAATCTTCATGGAGAGGGATTACCAGGGAAGACGGGTGGAAGGGAAACCAATTGTGAAATGGGAAAGGGCTGTGAGTGAACAAACAAGAGCAACTGAAGTAGCACGTAAGAGCTCCGATATCTAGCCGTGTGAGGAGGAGCGAAATGCGTACCTCCTTTGACAGTGACATCATCCTTGTACTTGAAGGCTTCCGGAAGAATCAACTTGTTGAGATTGGGCATGTCTAGTTATCACTCCACGGGAATGAGCACCACTCTCAAGGACGACGTGTTGTGGGTACTGGAAGGGGCCGCCGTACCATCGACACATTCTTCTTTCGGCAGTCGTCGTGAGAAGGGCGAGCTTGGGCAAGTCTATTCCATTACACCAGTCAAGGAGAACCACTTCGCATGATCAACGTGCTTACATCATCATTCTTGAATCGAAAGGCATACCCGCCCATTTGAATGGACTCCAATTCGGGCAAGTCTATTCAGTGAGGTGGAGGCGAAGGAGTCACTCTCAAACACAACGTGAGAACAGACGTAGAACGAGCCAAAGCCAAACACAAGGGATTTGAGCGAGGGCATGTCTAGTCATCACTCCTAATGAATGCGAATACTCTTCAACTCCAGCGAAGCGGCGTGAAAGCTGCCGCCCCACTCCTTCAAGCCACCCATCTCGATCAACTCCAGCGCCGGCGTGTTTTCAATCTCGCACACGGAGTAGTCGGAGAAGGACTGAGAGCCGATCTTCATTTCAGTCAGCGAGGGACAGTTCTTCACAAGGAAGCAACGATTTGGGTCATTTCCATTCTTGCTCCTGGTGAAACTGTTCTCTCCAATCACAATACAGCTCAACTCAGTCAGTCCAATCAGTTTCATTTCATTTACATTCTCAAAGCAGTCATTTCCAATCCTAAGTGTTTCCAGCTTATGAAAGGGACTCAAATCTAAAACAGGGGATTCAAACTCCCTCATGCCATCACTGATGACGATCTCGATCACGATTTCAACAGACTGCTTGTCTGTGAAGCTGAACACAGTCATGCTTCGATTGGGCTTTGGGAGACAGGGATGACGTGCAAGAGCGCCGATGTCTGTGGGTGAGAGAGGAATGACGTGAAGACTCCCTGCAATCATGAAGCCAGTCATGCTGCAGAAGGCATTCGGAAGTCGCACGTTGGTGAGATTGGGCAAGTCTACGCTTCACTTCACATCGGAGTGTATCACGCTCAAGAATGGTGTGACGCGTATTCGTGAATGAACCGCTGTTCTCCTCTGTGGTGAGTGACGTGAGACTGGGCAAGTCTATTTCGTCAAACCAATCGAGGAGGGTCACTTCGCATGATCAACGTGCTTGCACTATCCTCCTTGAACTTGAATGCGCTGTATTCCATTTGAATGGAAGTCAAGTTAGGCAGGTCTATTCAGTGAGGTGGAGGTGAAGGAGTCACTCTCAAACACAACACGAGAGCAATCATGGAAGGCTCTTCTACCAAACACAAGTGTCTTGAGAGAAGGCATATCTAGTCATCACTCACTGTGAATGAGAGGACTCTTCAGCTCCAACGACACCCAATAGAAGGCGTTATTGCCCATTTCGATCCCTTCCAATGCATCCACACTCTCAATCTCGCACACATCATAATCCGAGAAGGAATAGGAGTCAATCTTCAGCTCTCTCAACGAAGGACAGTTCCTCAAAACGAAACGGCCATTCTTCCTCGTGAAGCTGTTCATTCCAATCACCACACTCTTCAGTTCGCTCAACCCAGTCACAGTCAGTTTGTCCACGTTATCGAAACAACCCTTTCCCACTCTCAATTCCTTCAGATTCACGAATCCGCTCAAATCCAGCGCGCTCCATTCTTCTCCGTTGTATGCGTTGTCCTCCACTTCGATGACTTCAACAGACAGCAACTCGGCTCCGTTCCAATTCACCTCATCCCAGCTCCACTGACTAAAGCAGTCTAGTCATGAGACAACGGCACAGTCGGTTCTTTTCGTTGGCTGCTGTTTCTCCTTGAACGGATTCTTTGGAAGCACGCCGTCGCTGTGATCTACTGATGACTGTATGCGCGAACCAGCCACCGTCAAGAAAGCGGGGACGTTTGAGAGAATAGCGGTTCGCATTCGCATCGAGAGAAATGGAATTGGATGGGATGGAGTGGCAATCAGTCACACTTGGAGAACAGCCGCTGAATGAGCCTATCCCGAGCTGTATTGTTTTCAAGTTGGGGATGTCTAGTCATCACTCACTGTGAATGAGAATACTCGTTAGGTCCAATGAAGCGTAATGGAAGTTGAAACTCTCTCTATTCATATCTCCAATTACAAGCGTTTCTAATGCATCCACATTCTCAATCTCAAGCGATTTGTAATCAGAGAAGGAATGATAACCAATCGTCAGTACCTTCAGCTTGGGACAATTCTTCAAATAGAAGTGACGATCTGGATCATTACCATACCAATTCTTGTGTTGAGTGAAGCTGTTAGTGCCAATCTCCACACTCTCCAACTTACTCAATCCATCCAGTCTGAACGAACTCACGTGCATACAGCACTCATCACCAATTCTCAATTCTCTTAAGCAGTTGAACCCCTCCATTCCAAACACCTTCCTTTTCACATCATTCCAGCAATTGTCACTCATTTCAAGTACTCTAACACCAGGAGACAACTCTTCCAGTCGCGTGTGATCATCCACAACAATCCTCTCTCTCGCTCTCAATTCATCCACCTCTTCAAACGCCCCAGCATTATCCATCACTACTGTCTCAACAACCTTGAAGGCGATTCGTAGGGTCAGTGCGCACAGTTCAGGGATGTTGATTAGGGTTACGTCCTTCACATTGCGAAGCGCCTTCATATCAGCATCAAGCTTGTTGAGATGATCCAAGTCTAATCATGACTGCTTCGCTGAAGGCACACTCTTCATCACGAACACATTTCGGTTCGTATCATCGCCTCTGAACACGTCCCTGCCCAGAGTCAATGTCTTCAATCCCTTCAAATCTAGTCCTTACATCTCCACCGTACTCAAACTCTCAAATACAGTCTTCTCACAATTCACAAAACAGCCATCCCCAATACTCACCTCCTCAACACCACAATTCTTCATCACAAATGAACTCCACTTCACACAACAACCCTTACCCATCTTCACACTCTTCAACGCACCGCACTCACTCACTTCAAAACAGCCCTCACTCTCACGAAAGCAATTGCGTCCAATCTCCACCTTCTCCAGCCTCTTCAATCCAATCAGCTTCAACTCCTTCACGAAGTGAAGACAGTCATCGCCCACAGTCAATTCCCTCAAAGCAGGAAACAAATGCAGCTTCCAACAATCAATGTCAGGATCGTCGCACACTCCACTACGCATTCTGATCACCTCCACTTCAGGTCGGTTCTCAAAGAAGGATCGATCATGCTCAATCAGCAGTAACGTCGATTCCGCTTCGATTGAGGAACTTGGATCGATGCATTCTGCCAAATCGGATCCACTTGGAGCACACCCCAATGCAAGCCGTCTCTTGCCTGCACTACCCATGCTAAATGGATGATTCCGGCTTCCATATGACGTCTGCCAGTCCAATTCTCTCGCAGCTTTCTCAGCCAATCTTAACAATATGGATGAACCACCCTTGTGCACGATTCTCTCCACAGAGTCTTTCACAAATGGGTGCTAATGATCACATCGCATTGAAAAGACTCACCTGCAACAACTCATCCACGGATGCTCGCTCTTTCACGTCCCTCACCAAACACCGATTCACAAAGTCCACCAAATCACTCGACCACTCCGACGAAGAGAGTGAAGGTGGGGTAGCAAAGATAACATGTTTCATTATCTTCACATCATACTGCCAGTCATTCACTACTTCAAACGGAGAACTACCCTGAAATGGATGCTTTCCTTCAGCCATCTCAATAACACTTATCCCAAGTGCCCACACGTCGCTCTTCAAGCAGGATTCTCCTCTATACGTCTCAGGAGCCATGTACATCGTAGTTCCACACACCGTGGTCCGCAAGGAATAAGAGTGCTCCAACTGCGAACACAAGCCGAAGTCGCCCAACTTCACAATCCCACCCTCGGAAAGAAACAAATTACCTGGCTTGATATCCTACAATATGAACCAGCGCGGTCCGAGTACTCGGTGCAGCATATTCCGATTGTGAAGATACGACAACCCCAGCAAACAACAACTCACCACCTCCCGCAACTCCTCCTCATTCAATCGATTCCCATTCCTCAAATATCTTTCAATCGTTCCATAATGCAAGTATTCCATCACGAGCTACTCTTCAATCAGTTAAGGCATTACGTACCCACAGTTCATTATCTTTCATTAATGCATCGTAATATCTCACAATGTACCTAGAAATGCATGACTTGAGCAATTCTGGTTCCTTCATCAGAGAGTCATCCCTCTCAAACAGTCTCATTCTCTTTATGGCAACCAATTCGTTTGACCTCTTGTCAAGCGCCATATACACTTCACTAAACCCTCTAGTTGTGACTATGCTCGAAGACTGTCACCCGTTTCCAATCATTTCTCTGATTTCATAATTGTCATCAGATTCAAGCAGCATTGGCTTATTCCACTTGAACACGAAGCAACGGGTTCGGAGAACTAGATAAGCTGCGAAAAAATGGGGTGATTTCGGGCATGGCATCCCAAGAATTGGAAGCCACGATGACGAAAACCAGCCCCGAATGCAGTCTTCCAGAATAAGGGTCGAAATCGGTCATTTCAAAGAAACACGAGAATGGAAGTTGAGGGAGAGAGTCAGTATCCGTCGATCCGTATTCCGTTGAGCGATTCCGATGAATGCATCGAATTGTTCGTAGATGAGTTGTCCGACGATCCCAGCAAGCTTATCGAGATTCTGCTGGGAGAGTGCGTGCACCCGATGTACTGGATCCAGGTCGCCGTATTGCTCTCGGATAGACGCGTGATTCGTAGTCGGGGTACTACAGCATGAAGAAGTACAGCCAGTTTCTTGAAATCGTGAACGCTGTGTTCAAGGAGGAGATTTTCCAGCGATTCCAGAACGAGTACTACTGCAAGCTGGTTCTCTTGAACTACCGAATGGCGTACAAGGTGAGACGTCGGAATTGCACCGTCACCGATAGATGAAGGTGAACACAGTGAGTCAGGAAGAGTTCAAGAAATACGTTTGGAGTGGAGCGAGGCGAGTGACGGCGTAGGATCTCGAGTCGAACAGTCTCATCAACTGGGAGATGCAGGATAAAACTGCGGCCGCAACCGCCCTGGCGTTGAAGTGCATCTACTGTCTCCGCACTGTGTGCTGCGTTACCGTGGCATGACGACTAGGACGACATGAAGGCGGCGCGCAGTTACATGAATCACGCCATCGACCGAGACGATCGCTGTCTGCTCGCCACCATCGCGGCAGCGCTCTATTTCATCCAGTCTCGTGACTACAAGAAGGCGATCCGCGCATACCAGATGGCCATCTACAGTAGTGATGCTTCTCTCTTCTTCCCGTAGACCATCCTGACGCTCCCGCCTCGCTCCGCGTCGGAGTTGCCTACTGCTTCTACCAGCTTGGCAACTACAAGAAGGCGTTCATGGCACTGGACCGCGCGCTTCAAATCGACCCCGAGAACGAAGAAGCCCTCGCGATGAAGGCGTCGCTGCAGCGCACCTCGCCGTCGCTGTCTCCACAGGAGCGCATCATCACATCCCTGCAGACCATCAAGCAACTGCATGCCATCAACCCCTCACACCCCCAAGTTCTCGTGTACACGGCCGATCACCATTTCTGGAGGTGGTCCACTCTGCCCGCGCTTACCGCCACCGCCACCAAGGGCTCGGTCCAGGTCACACTCGAGGGCGAGGGCGTTTCATCGCTCCACCCAGCACTGCCGCTGCGCATCAACAACACCGTGTGTCGCATCAAGTCGTCGCAGGACGCTGTGACGGCAACATCGTGCGTGTTAGCTTCACCCTTCACGGGCGAGTCGGGCGCCAAGCTGGCGATCGAGGTGCGCGACACGGCGACGTGCATGCAGCTGGCGAAGGAGTGTCTGAAGGAGGCGAAGATGTCGACGGTGAAGTCGGAGGCGTACGAGCTGCTGGGTCGCTGCTACCACGCGCTGAACAACTGGAGCCACGCGAAGGAGATGTACGACAAGGCGATCCACGCGAACAAGCGCAACCTGCTGGCGCAGTACGAGATGATCCAAGTGTGGGTGTCGCGGGAGCGTCTGAGGGATAGACTGATCCACCTCTCCGCCGTGGCGCGGACGAAGAAGGAGAAGGAGGACTTGCGCATCCAGGCGCGCGCGCACTG
>ERZ780157.3752-NODE-3752-length-12308-cov-2.591610_pt1 | contig 12308 bp, 8 predicted proteins | sample MGYA00511169_ERZ780157 | MGnify/ENA primary metagenome ERZ780157 (study PRJEB29588, sample SAMEA1965149) | human gut metagenome | biome: human gut; feature: human-associated habitat; material: faeces | place: Denmark | collected 2008/2010 ... | reverse complement strand
CATTAGCCTTCCAAGCTGAGGGTCGCGGGTTTGAGCCCCGTCTTCCGCTCTCTAAAGAGAATCTGAGAAATTAGATTCTCTTTTTTTCTATTACTTTAGACCTTTAAGATTATGAAAGATTCTCCGACACAATCACACGTGCTTCAACTATCGCACCCTCCTATTCCTGTTGTCCGTATCGGAATCATAGGATTGGGCAATCGCGGATTGCTCACCCTGCAACGTTATCTGCAAATTGAAGGAATAGAAATCAACGCTCTTTGTGAAATCAGAGAAGGAAACCTGGCCAAAGCCCAACAACTACTAAAGGAAAACAATCGTCCCGGAGCCACCGGATACACCGGACCGGAAGGCTGGAAAAAGATGTGCGAGCATGATGAACTGGATATTGTTTTTATCTGCACCGACTGGCTAATGCATACAGCTATGGCAACCTTTGCCATGGAATGCAACAAACACGTAGCCATTGAGGTCCCGGCAGCCATGAGTGTGGAAGAATGCTGGCAACTGGTTGATACCGCCGAAAAGACAAGACGACACTGTATCATGCTGGAAAACTGTTGCTACGATCCATTTGCACTAACAACTCTCAATATGGCCCGCCAAGGAATACTCGGAACTATCATGCACGTGGAGGGAGCTTATATACACGACCTGCGTTCCATGTATTTTGCCGAAGAAAGCGAAGGAGGTTACCACAACCACTGGGGGAAAAGATATAGCATCGAACATACGGGTAATCCCTATCCCACTCATGGTCTGGGACCTGCCTGCCAGATACTTGACATTCACCGGGGCGATAAAATGGAATACCTCGTTTCAATGTCCACCCACCAAGCAGGCATGAGCGAATACGCCCGGAAAAAGTTCGGCAAAGACTCACCGGAAGCCAGACAGGAATATAAATTGGGAGATGTCAACACGACCCTGATCCATACCGCGAAGGGAAAAACAATCATGCTGCAATATGATGTATGCACGCCCCGGCCTTACAGCCGCCTGCAAACCGTATGCGGTACTCTTGGTTTTGCACAAAAATACCCCGTGCCTTGCATCGCACTGGAGCCCAACGGAGACACTCCTTTTGAAGGAAAAGCACTGGAAGAAGTATTATCCCGCTATAAACATCCTTTCAGCGCCACTATCGGCGAAGAAGCACATCGTAGAGGTTTGCCAAACGAAATGAACTACGTGATGGATTACCGACTGATATACTGTCTACGCAACGGTCTTCCTCTTGACATGGATGTATACGATGCCGCCGAATGGTCCTGCATCACAGAATTAAGCGAGAAGTCGGTATTGAATGGAAGCATACCGGTAGAGATACCGGATTTCACTCGGGGAGCATGGAAAACAAGATGAATAAAAGAAGATTCTTTTTCAAGAATTTCAAGGTAAGGTGAATATGCCGTTCTACGGCTTTTTCACCGATACCGCATCGAGCGGCAATCTCCCGATAAGTCATGTTCTCCTCCCTGCTCATCAAGAATATCTCACGTTGCCTTTTAGGTAACACGGCAATTAACCGGTCGATATATTCTTTTAAATCCTCAGCCACCATTTGATCTTCCTGATTATACGGTTCTTCGTTCTCTATGGAACGTAGTATCGTTATTTTGAACATATCTTCGCGCATCCTGCTGCGGGCTTTATTAAAAATGATATTCCGGGTAATAACAAACAAAAAGCCCTCCACCTTCTTGTTGTTATCCAATAAGTGGCGTGCTTCCCAGAATTTCACAAAAACATCCTGCACGATTTCAGCAACAGTATCAGAAGAAGTTACATAAAGTTTGGTAAAATTGTAGACCTTCTGACAATAATAATCATACAATGCAGCAAAAGCTATATTATTGCCATTTTTCATTTGTTCTATCAACTCTTCTTCCTTCATATTGTATAAAATCTTGTGATAGACAAAAGTAATATTTTTACCGCGAATTACATCTATAAAATACATGAAAAATGCCATAGATTAACACAGTCTGTCATAGTTATCAGATATAACTGATAACTATAACAGTTTTGTACTAATCTATGGCAATATTCAGAACAGCAGTTAATTTCCTACCGGAATCTCCGTGCGTTTCCCTGCTGCCGATACAGCATAAAGTTTATAGCTACTATCCCAGTTGCCGGAAAGAGTGAACATATCGGTAGTAGAAGAGGTTGTTTCACCACTAGAAACAAAGACAAGTTTACCAGTCTGATCCTTCACCTCATAAGCCACTACATTCTGCCAATTCTTGATTGTAATGGTATTACCGCTTCGTGTTGCATTTGTTCCGGATATTACTTCAGGCTTGTTCTTATACAATTCCCATGTATTGTCCGAAATATATTCCAAAGCAATATTCTGCAATTTGTCATATCCCAGATTCTCCACTTTCTTTTTCAGTTCATCAACCATTTCTTCGGTAACTTTCAAAGTTTTCGTATCATAATCTTCAATCGACCTGTCCACAGGTGTCAGGAATCCCCATTTCTCGAAGAAATCAAGTAAATTCACCTGCGCCGCCACACAACAATTATAAACGAAATCCATTTGAATCTGTCCCTCACTCATACCACCATAATCTTTTGTACGAGCATACTCGAAAACATCCGGATAGAAACCGCCACGGTCCGACTGCTGAAGAGGAGTCCGCCCAAGCACTTTACCGAAGTAAAGCTCCAGTTGCCAGAAAGGAACCAACTTGCAAAACACATCATCCGAATCATCGAGATTTTTAAAATCAGCATGAGAAGCTTTCGGAACAATAATACCATTCCATGCCTTTGAATATCTGTTACGGTAAACCGCTCCCATATCCTCGGTTTGTATCCGGGAGGGTTGCCCGAAAATTGTAGTCTGCACATACTCGGACATGATATTATTGGTCACCTCCGTCAGTCCTATCCACTTAACGCCCGGGCGGGTCTGGTTGCAATGCCCGATTTCGTGAGCAGGTCCCCAGCAACCGGTGGTTTTCAAGACATTAGGATCACACACATCCCCCATGGTTGACTGATTGTAAGCCGTATGATATGCAGTAGCGTACATAAAAGAGTGATACATGACATTCAGATATATCCTGTTCTTGAACATCTTGTCATATTTCTCCAATCCGAGAAGTTGCATTTCACTGTGAGCAATCTTATCATAAAGATCAATCAATTCATTACCGTTTGTGGAAACATATTTCCTAAAATCGTTAGTTTCAAATGTCAAGTGTGCATACTTGCCTACCACATCAAAATATTTGTCCGTAGCTTTCCCCAACAATTCGCTCCAACGTCCCTGATGTTCTTCTTTCTGCGAATCAAAATAGCCATTCACTGTACCCGAAGCAAAATGAATCTTAACAGGCTGCGCTGTTTCCGCATCCTCCAATGTTTTGGTATGATACATCACATATACGAGTCCTTTCCCTGTCATCGTCAGTTTATTAATACCGCGATATAACGGATACGTAACTCCTCCGAAACCGTCACCTCCCGGTACGTCCAGGTTTTGTACTTTCATTCCGATGTTCTGTCCATGTGTGTCGCCCACCATTACAACCAGCGTCTCCCCTTCTTTCACCGAGATACCTGTCGGATTGTCAAGAAGGCTGTACGGGTTTGTTTTGTGGGTTTCCGACTGAATATCCGGATTCGGGAACGCCTTATAGTCCTCCACACGGAAGTTTCTGTCATACTTATCCTTGAACATATAATAAGCCAGATTCTTAAAGAAAGGATACTTGCAGTTCTCAATATCCGCTTCCGTGATTCCCGCTTTCAAGTTACTACACGTTTCATCTTCAAAAAGAGTAGAATAATCAAATGCATTCAGATTCTTGGCATAGAACTCCATTTCGGCACAAGAAGCAAATCCTTGCCCGTCTCCTGCTCCGCTTTTCACGACAAAACGGAAAGACTTAGCCCGGACCGTATTATCAAAGGTTACTCTGGTAGCTGTTGCCGAACCCTCAAAATCCTTATCCAGCAACTTCGTAAATACACTCCCGTCTTCCGAATACTGTATTTCCACTTCTTTAAAATGACCGTTATATCCTGTGGAACGGGGATAATAAATCAGATAATCCACATCAGACGCTTCCGCAAAATTATAGGTCAGCGTAATAGGGAAATAATTCGCTCCGCCATTCGACCAGCTCGAATGATACAACGTTGTATAGTCACCGTCAAAAGACTTTTCAATAGCATCTTCTCCCTGATGAGAAGTATCGTGCCCACTCACCACTTTCACTTTGATGTCACCTTCGATGTCTTCTCCCGCACCTCCATTATATTCATTCAGGCCATGTTGTGAAACCAAGACCGAAGCAGAAACCGGGGAGTTTTCTTCCGAAACACCTTCCGGTAAAACCTCAGTAAAGACTATGGCTCCCTCTCTCTTTTCATCCAACGTACTACTTTTCACTATATAAGTGTGGGTAGACGTCACCATTTCCGGCGCGCGGGATTTTGCCTTTTCAGTAATCCAATCAGGAAACCCGGCACTCACTTCCACATTGGTCGTGACATTAAAAGTAATCTCTTTACCAATGACTTCCACTTCAAACACGTTCGTATCAATCAGGATAGCAGCTTCATAGCCCAGTTGCCGAACTTTAACCGTCTTCTTCTGCCCTTCCGCCGTTATCGTAATGGTAGCTTCACGTACCAATCTTTCTTCACTTTCGTCTACGGAAACTTTCAAGATCTTTCCTGCCACAGAAAGCGTACACCAGTTTTTATCCGCTTTAGCCTCCCAAGTCGGAGCATTCGTTGAAACCGTTATATTTTGCGTTCCGGCTTCACTTTTGAAATCCACCACTTCCTTATTAACGGACAAATCGACCACTTCCAGTACTTCATCATCACTGGCACAAGAAAAAGCGACAGCCCCCTGTATAAGTACGAAGAAGATAATCAAGTATTTTTTTATATGACAATTTACCATTTATCAGATATATTATTATGTAACATCTATTATTCAAAACATCCAAATAAAAAAGGCGGAAATCTAATATTATTCTTAAAAAGAAATATTCATATTTCCGCCTTAGTTGTCAAAAAGACAAAATCTCCCCAATTATTTCAATGTCTGCATTCTACGCTCCTTACTAATCAGCTTCAGGATCGACAACGCTTGCATCAACCTCAAACAGTTTAAATTCCGCCATACTAAAAAAGACAGAACCTGTATTCGTATGATTCACCGAATAACGTATATAACGATAAGGTTTTGAATTATTTCCCATGACAGGCGATGTGTAGGGCGATGTACTCATCAACATGCCATTCTTAGCCTTTGTAAGATTCTCAATTAGTTCGAAGTTGACTCCGTCATTACTACCCATAATATCCACATCATCAGGAATATTATTGCCGTTACGCGCTACCGACTCATACTTGAAATAAGTAATCTCTTTCTTCGTATCTATCTGGAACCAGTGGGGAGCCGGAGGAACAGTCCCACTCCAGCTCGTATGGAAGTAAGAAGCGGTATTTCCGTCAATAAGGTTTGCGATAGGACCTTCCGATTTTTCCTGAGCATTCGTCGACAACTGGTCCACCGTCAACGCTATTTGTTTGGACTCACCAAAGACCACTTGTACCGGAGCCGGTTCCGAAACAGCCTTGATTGTCTGAACATTTCCCGCATCACCGGTTTCGCTATAAGACTGGACTTTAAATTCATATTCTCCAAACTTTTTACGTGTATCCGGAATCAACACACTATCCGCATAAACACTGGCCAATCTTACCACATCCTGTTCCAGCAAATAATCATAATAAGATACTTTTATATATCTGATTGTATTATCATCAGGTGTTGCCCAACGAAGCACAATGTAACCGGGCTTGTCTTGAGTGTCAGCGCTCAAGTCGATCACATCAGAAGGGATAATAGGCTTTGTATCTTCGTCACTACAACTAGCGAATCCTATCAAAAGTAGAGTGACAGCCAATAGAAATATGTTTTTCTTCATAATAGTCATGCTAAAATTTAATTAATAATTAGGATTCTGTACCATATTAGGATTCTTGCTCACTTCTGCTGCCGGAATAGGTAACAAATACTGCCGCGGAGTATCAAAATTGCGCACATCAGGAAGAGTTTTCACAGTGGCAAACCCATTAATATCAGTAGCATCAATATTCATACCCTTCACCGGTACATTAAAGTATTTATCTCCCAGTTTCCAACGACGAATGTCCCAGAAGTTCTGCTGTTCCAGATAAAGTTCGATCATTCTTTCCTGTCTCACAATCTCTGTCAGTTTACCGTTCAGGCCACCATTTCCCTCATAACTGACAATCGGATTTTTTGCATTCTTCCAAGAATCCTTGACAGAAAGAAGTCCGGCACGTTCACGTATTCTATCCAGTTTTACCATACCTTTTTCAAGATACCCATCTTTATTATAAGCGATACATGCCTCCGCATAACTCAAATACAATTCCGCCAGACGAATAACCGGCCATGGGTAATCTTTAGAAGGTTCTTTTTGCGACTTGGAAGCAGCCACTCCCGGATGAACACCTTTTTTATTCAGGTATCCGGTTTTTGAGTAGTTATTGTTTCTACCTTGCTTACCACAATTACCTTGTTCTGTAAAATCTGTCAGCCATTTCTTACCTTCTGCCCGCTCGGCTTTCGCTACATAAGCGTTCTCTTTAGATTCTGTCTGGCATTCATAATAGCCATTCTGAAATGCAATCCATGCATAAAAACGAGGTTCACGGTCAACATTCAGTTTTATAGTTTGTCCTTCCCCATAAGTAGCACCATCGGGGAACGGAACTACCGAGAACCGATTTTGATAATCAAACTCAGGATCTTCGTCAATCGGGAGTCCGTTTTTCGTATAAAAACGTTCCACCATAGTCAAAGTCGGTGCAACTCCATTCCACGAACCGTCACTTAAATAAGGCAAGGATTTAGGCTGCAAACCATACGCACCTGCTTTACGGGTCTCTGCAAACAATACTTCTTTGGAATTGTCTTTATCCATAAATGTAAAACGCAACGTACGCTGTGTTAAATCTTGAGGTTCGGGATAACCGCTCAAGTCCCCTTCTCTCATCTCATATAAACTATATCCGTTGGACTCAGCCAGATTAATAGCCTCAAGTGCGGCATCAGCAGCCTTTTTCCACTTATTTTCATCATAAGAAAGAGGCATCAACGAACTACCATCCGTATTAACGAAGTCACTATAGTATTCTGTATTACCATTAAACAAAGGAGAAGCTGCATAAAGCAATAATCTGGCTTTAAGAGCTTTTGCAGCCACACTGGTTGCAAGTCCATATTCCGAACCGGTCCGAGTTGCAGGCAATCTTCCGGCAGCATCATCAAACATATCACAAGTCCACTGTACACACTCATCATAAGAGGTACGTCCCAATAAATTATCTTTGGGAGTATCCAAAACCGGCAATTCTTTCACCAAAACGACAGGACCATAGCATTTAATCAACAACATGTGAAAATAAGCAATCAGGAAATCAGCCTGAGCCACATAGCTGTCTATGGTTGCCTGGTCGATGCGGGGGACAGACGTAATATTCTTCTTTAACAGATAACACTGGCGAATACCCAGGAACAAATCGTTCCAGTAACTGATGATTAAGTTTCCTGAGGTATACACACCTTCAGCAAACTTTACGTAAGACTCTTGAGTAAAAGGGCTTATTATTTCATCTCCACTGAAGTCCAGACAGGTCTGTACCATATTAATCTGCGGTATATATCCATAACATGAATACAGGAATCTTTCTGCTGCTTTAGGACTGGAGAAGGCATCCTTATCGCTTGCTTTCTCCGCCGGTACCACATCCAAGAAATCACAGGAAACCATTGTAAATCCTGCAAACAATGCTAAAAACAGATATTTTATTATTTTTTTCATACTATGTAAATTTAATTATTGAAAGTCATTTGGAAACCAACATTAAAGACGCGTTGTGTCGGGTATTTCAAACCACTACCACCGCCTTGTTCCGGATCCCATAAATCAAACTTGGAGAATGTCAACAGGTTAGAACCGCTGATATAGAAACGCATTCTCTTAAATGTATACCCGAGCTCCATATTTTTCAGTTTCAAGAACGAACCGTCACGCATCCAATAATCGGAAGTACGGCCGGAGTTACCGGGATTCGTATTATTCAAACTTGTCTTACGGGTCAAACGCGGATATTTTGCATCCACATTCTGATTAGTCGGTGACCATCTGTCGTTTGCCACAAACTGCAACACATTACGCAGTGAATTGTCTCCGAAAGGATGGAATCCACTCATAAACAAAGAAGTTTTCGCTACTCCCTGGAAGAAGAAAGAGAAGTCCCAGTTCTTATATTTGAACGAAGGTCCGAAACCATATACGATTTCAGGAACAGTCGGATTTCCAATCCACGTCCAGTCGTCCACATCCACGATATCATCTCCATAACCATGCATATTTGAGACATTGAGATATTTAATATCACCGGCTCCCAATGTAGATCCCATTTGTTGATTGTAACGGTCTATTTCAGCCTCATCCAAGAACAATCCATTTGACAAATATCCCTGGCTCACATTAGCACTCTGACCCACTTTTGACTGAAAAGCATATTTAGGAGCTTCGTCATATTTAGTAATCTCATTGTGCGCATAAGTAAACGTTCCTTTAAAGTTCATATAGAAATCCTTGCTGAACGCCTTGTTGTAATCAATCGAAAGGTCGAGTCCCTGGTTTTTCATCTCGGCAAGATTACCGAACACATCAGTATTTCCGGTTCCCAAATATGTAGGAATAGTTCCTTTTTTCTGGAATATATCTCTACGGGTCTCACGGAAAATGTCAACAACAATGTTCAGGCTGTTCAATAATTGCAAGTCAATACCCAGATTGATCTTTTCTCCTACCTCCCAAGTGATGCTATTGTTTTCATAGCGGGTGTAAACAGGTCCGCTCAATCCATAATTTTGGTCGATACCGGTAGTAAATCCCTTGCCGGACAAGTTAATTGTAGGCATATAAATAAATCTTTCGCCACCGATCTGGTCATTACCGACCAATCCCCATGAACCACGCAACTTCATGCTGGTGATGACTTTACGCAAAGGTTCAAAGAAACTTTCTTCACTGATATTATATCCCAGTGCTATGGAAGGGAAAAATCCCCAGCGATGTCCTTTCGCGAAATTCTCCGAACCGTTATATCCCATATTGACTTCCGCCATATATTTTCCATCGTATGCATACGAAAGGCGGCCTGCAAGACCTTGTTTACGTTTAGGCAGAGAATTGATAAGATTGTTACCTGGTACATTATTCACGAGTTCATCCTGATTATAAAGCAACATGGCATTTACATCATGTCTTCCGAACGTGCGGTTATAATCTACCATTGCTTCCAGATAAATCCGGCGGTCTCCTGCCGTCTCGTTAGTACTATTCAAGTCAGTCGACACTTCATTACCGACTCTGTTTGTAGTATAGCTATATGAACCATCTTCATTCTGTTCATACGATCCCAACAGATATTTATTCCAGCCGGCGCTATATTTATTAATAGACTTCGACCAGTTTTTGAACGTACCCAACGCTTTGAAACGAAGCCCTTTAGTCAGGAAATCCAATTTCTGTTCAAATTCAAGAGCGGCGATAACCGTACTTTCAAACGTATCATTATATCCCGTAGTCAACTGAGCAACCGGGTTACCCTGATAAGCCGTAATCAAACGGTCTGTAGTACCCCATTTCACGTGATTGGTTGTTCCGTCCGGTTCATAGAAAACAGGTGCTTCAACCGGGCTTGAATTCATTGCATCTGCAAAAATATCATCAATTCCGCGGTTAGGCTCACGCAAATCACGAAGTTGGACGTTCAATCTTACGGATAACTTTGATGACTTGCTGAGATATGCGTTGATATTATTCTGGAAGGCATAGCGCATCACATCAATATTATTGTTATAAGAGAAAAAGTCCTTAGAACGGTTCTTCAACATACCCGATTCGTGGTTGACCGAAATACTTGAGAAATAATCAATCTTCTTTCCACCGCCACGGATGTTAAAGTTAACTTTCTCATTGAAAGCTACATCGTTAAACATCTCATCATACCAATTCACATCGGGGAAAACATACGGATTGAGTTTCATACGTGTACCGTTAATCTTGTCCTGACTATACAAAACGTCCGGACTGCCGTCGTTCTTTACAGCCTCGTTGAACAGTTCCATATACGTAGCTCCGTCCACGAACTTAGGCGTCTTGGTCGGTTGGCTGATTTGTCCCTCTACGCGGAAATTTATAATCGGTTTATCCAGGTTTTGTCCGGACTTCGTAGTAACAATCATAACACCATTTGCACCACGGGTTCCGTACATTGCCGTAGCGGTAGCATCCTTCAAAATGGAGAATCCGTCAATAACCTCGGGATCCAAAGCATTCAAATCAGCCGAAGATACCTGTACACCGTCGATGATAATCAGAGGAGACGTAGCCTCACTCAAGGTTGAGATTCCTCGAATCCAGAAATCCGACCCGTCTGCACCGGGACGACCTGTACGCTGAACAGCAACCACACCGGATAAACGTCCGGCAAATGAATTGGAAAGATTCGTTGAAGGGACTTTCAATTCCGCCGGGCGGATAGCCTACCATACTCGCCTTCTTCTGTCCTGTTCCGTAAGCTGTCACCACAACCTCTTCAAGCGCCTGTGCATCTTCCGACAAATCAATAGCAAGTACTTTACGGTTGCCTACTTTCACTTCCTTAGCTGTGTATCCCACATACGAAATTTTCAGAACATCCTGCGGACCTGCCTGAATCACAAACTTACCGTCGATGTCAGTGATAACTCCCGTTGTGGTACCTACAATAGCTACACTCGCCCCAATGACAGCCTCGCCCGTGCGTGCATCCGTCACGACACCCACAATTTCCGTTTTCTTAGCTTGTTGGGCCGATTCCGTTTTACTCACTTTCAGAACAACATCATTGCCTTGAATCAGATAAGTGATTCCCGTATTAGCAAATACTTCGTTCAATACCTTATCAATCGGACCCGAACAATTGATATTTTTCAATCGAATGTTTTTCAAATCCGCCGCATTGTAAAAGAAGACATAATTACTGTTTTTTTCAATGAGCATAATAGCTTCTTTGATTGTAATAGACTGCCCTTTCACCGTGATATGCCCCTGAGCTCCAAGGACCGTCAACGGATAAAAAAGCAAAACCAGCACGATATACTTGAAATATCGCACGCTACTGTGAAAACTGAGTGATTTTCTCATGCTTTAATTAATTTGATTAGACATATGGTTAATAAAAATGGACTAGTATAAAACGATCCGGTCATCCGTCTGCCGGATATTTAGATTCAGGCTGAAACAAATCTTATTCAGTACCTTGTCCAGAGGCTCATTATAATGAATGCTGCCGCTGAATGAGGATTCATCCTTACGTACTCCCTGCAAGAGAATATCAGTATGGTACATCTGGCTTACGATCTGAATCAATTGAGCCAACGGGACATCCTTGAAATTATATCTCCCGTTTTCCCAACTGATATTAGCGATATTGTCAATTTGCGTTTGTGAATCAACCGAGTTGTAAATGAGTTTCTGCAAGGGGCGCATCACCGTTTTTTGCCGGGTAGACGGAACATTAAATTCAATCTTACCTTCAAACAGAGTTATCTCGCTACGGTGTGCGTCCTCTTGCTTTACCAAAAAACAAGTTCCCTTCACCTCAATAAATGCATCATTTATATATACCTGAAACGTATTTCCCTGATGTTTGCGTACTTCAAATAAGGAATTTCCTTCCAGCCACACTTTCCTGTCCCGGGCGAATGTTTTTGCATACCGAATCGAACTACCCGGCTGCATCCACACTTTTGTGCTATCAGGCAACACATATAATTGATTCTTTTCTGCGATTATTTTAATCGTTTTTTCTACTCCCATATCATCGTTTCCGGATAAAAACAGTAAACCGCCTATTACTAAGAGGATTACGACAGCAGCAGCCAGTGAGTGCCATAGTTCTATATGAACTAAAGTATCGGATTTGCCTTCACATCTACGTTGGACATTCTTCCATATCCTTTTTTTAACTTCCGACTTTATTGGGTCATCTTCAAACTGTTTCCATTGCTTTTTCATCTCGTTTTCTACCGAATTTCTTTTCAGTAGATTCTGTTTTTCTTCCGGCAATAACTGTTCAACCAGAAGTCTTCTTATTAATGTTTTTCTTTTATCTGTATTTGTTTCCATTTCAATTCTGTTCTTCAATAATTGGTGTTACATATATAAATACACCGC
>ERZ780157.3747-NODE-3747-length-12323-cov-4.043935_pt1 | contig 12323 bp, 7 predicted proteins | sample MGYA00511169_ERZ780157 | MGnify/ENA primary metagenome ERZ780157 (study PRJEB29588, sample SAMEA1965149) | human gut metagenome | biome: human gut; feature: human-associated habitat; material: faeces | place: Denmark | collected 2008/2010 ... | reverse complement strand
GCGGCCGTGGCGATGTTGCCGCCGATGACCTGCAGGTTGGGATAGTGTTCCTTGACCCACTTGACGCGGTTCAGAACGCCCTGGGAGTGGCCGTGGGCCGTGTCGACGACGATGACGTCGACACCGGCGTCAACGAGCTTCTCGACACGTTCTTCCGTGCCGCCGCCGACGGAGACGCCGGCACCGACGAGCAGCTTGCCGGAGGCGTCCTTGGCAGCGAACGGGTGGTCCGTGGCCTTGGTGATGTCCTTGACGGTCATGAGGCCTGCGAGGTTGAAGTCGTCGTCAACGACGAGAACGCGCTCGAGGCGGTGGGCGTGCATGAGGGCCTTGGCTTCTTCGAGGGAGGCGCCTTCCTTGACCGTGACCAGGCGTTCACGCGGGGTCATGACTTCGGAGACCGGAACGGACATGCGGGTTTCGAAGCGGAGGTCGCGGTTGGTGACCATGCCGAGAACCTTCTTGCCGTCAACGACCGGGAGACCGGAGATGTGCTTTTCGCGGGCGAGGGCGATGACGTCGCCGACGAGCATGTCGGGGCCGATGGTGATCGGTTCGGCAACAACGCCGGCTTCATGACGCTTGACCTTAAGGACTTCAGCGGCCTGCTGGTCGGCGGACATGTTCTTGTGAATGAAGCCGATGCCGCCTTCCTGAGCGATGGCGATGGCGAGACGGGCTTCCGTAACCGTGTCCATCACGGCGGAAACCATCGGAATGTTGATACGGAGATTACGCGTCAGCTGCGTGGCGAGCTGGGTATCGCGGGGGAGGACTTCGGAATAGGCGGGGACGAGAAGAACGTCGTCGAAGGTGAGAGCCTTCTGAAGGATTCGCATAACAACCTCTAAGCACAAAAAAAAATATACGTGCGTATCCTCGACGTGTATGCGAAGGTCGAAGATGCGCGCGTAAATAGGAAATTGAACGCCCGCAGTACAGGAGGGATCTGGCATCCGCTGACCTGCTCTTCTGCAGAAGCGGGAGTGGTCTCGACCGGTTCTGCAATTGGGAGATTGATTTGCGGCAGTAGTGTAGCGCGTTTTTTGCGGCTTGTGGGATTTTGGATGAAATATTTTCGAGCGTCCCCGAAACCGCTGCCGCACAATGAAAGAGAGGGGCGTCCTTTTCGGACGCCCCTCTGGGAAGGTGTGCCTCAGGTCTCAGCGGGAGGCGTAGAGCCTTTCGATGAGCTTGGCGTGGGCCGTCATGATCTGCGGGCGGCGCAGCTTCATGGTGGGCGTGAGCAGGCCGTTGTCGACGGTCCAGGGCTCGCGCGTGATGGCGACGGCGCGTGGGACGCCGTACTGCGGGAAGGCGCGACAGGCATGACGCACGCGGCGCAGGCACTGGCGCTGGACGTCGCGGGACTGGAGCGTGGCGGGATCCTCGGGGTCGAGGTCGAGGTCGGCGCAGAAGGCGGGCCAGAGCTTGGGATTGACGACTACGAGGCAGGTGACGTAGGGCAGGTTGTCGCCGATGACGAGGACCTGCTCGAAGAGACGGTCCTCCTGGATGGCGAACTCGACGTCGACGGGCGGGATCTTCTCACCGGTGCTCGTGACGATGATTTCCTTGATGCGGCCTTTGATGCGCACGCGGCCGCCGTCGGAGAGGTCGGCCTGATCACCCGTGCGGAACCAGCCGTCCTCGAAGGCCGCGGCCGTGTCGAGCGGACGGTTCCAGTAGCCCTTCATCACCTGGGGACCGCGCACGAGGAGCTCGTCGTTGGCGCCGAGCTTCACTTCGCAGTCGGGCACGGGATGGCCCACGCAGTCGGGGTGGTTGTCCTTCATGCGGGTGAAGGAGACGATGGGCGAGGTTTCGGTGAGGCCATAGAGCTGCAGGATGTTGATGCCGAGCGCGCAGAAGAAGCGTGCGACGGCGTAGTTGAGGCTTGCGCCGCCCGCAAACGTGGCGCGCAGGCGGCCGCCGAAGATCTCACGGACTTCGGACGCGATCTCGACGTCGAGCTGGGGCCAGACGGTTTCGTCGAGCTGTGCGCGGGGCGAGAGCTCGATCGGAAGGTGGTTGGCCTCGGCGAAGCGGCGCCAGCCGGTCTCAAGCGCCCAAGCGGTCTGGTGGCGCTTCTCCTCGGAGCTCTCTGCAAGCTCGTGCAGGAGCCTCTGGTGTATCTTCTCGTAGATGCGGGGCACCGAGCACATGAGCGTGGGCCTTACTTCGCGCAGGTCGTTCTCGATCTGCGCGGCGTTGCGGGCGAAGGCCATGGCGCCGCCGTTGGCGAGCGAGTTGTAGTGCGCGACGGTGCGCTCGAACGTGTGCGAGAAGGGCAGGAACGAGAGGAAGACGTCCTCCTCGTTAAAGTCGTAGCACTTGTTGATCTGCTGGACGTTGGAGACGATGTTGCGGTGCGTGATCATCACGCCCTTGGGGCGGCCCGTGGTGCCCGAGGTGTAGATGAAGCCCGCGAGGTCGTCGGCGCAGGGCTCGGGCGGGAGCTCGTCGTCGGAGACGCCCTCGCCGGTGGCAAGCCAGCCCTCGAGGCTCGAAAGGACGATGTCCCTGCCGCCCAGGTGCGTGACGGAGCCGGGCTCGACCTGCTCGTTCGTGAAGACGACGAGCTGCATGTCGGGCAGGCCCTCCTCGCCTGCGGCCTCGGCGATGGCGTTCCAGCGTGCGCGCGACGTGGTGACGAGGAAGCGCGCGTTGGAGTCCCTGAGGATGTAGGCGGAGGAGCCCGCGGTGTCGATGGCGTGAAGGGGCGTGGGCACGAGGCCGCCGCACAGGGCCGCCTCGTCGAACGTGACGGCGTCGATGCAGTTGGTGAGCAGCATCGCGACGCGCTCGCCCTTGACAAGGCCCATGTGCGTGAAGGCGCGGCGCCAGCGCATCACCTGTTCGTGGAACGTCCGCCAGGTGATGGAGTACCAGCGGCGCTCCGCATAGTCGTACTGGCGGAACGCCTCGCGTTCGGGCCAGGCGGCGACCGTGTGGCGGAGCATGTCCGGAATGGTGCGGAAGTCGTCGACAAAGGATCGGGTGTTCGTCACGTGAGTCTCTCAAGCGAAAGGTGTCTCGTTGCCGCGGCACTTGGGTGCCGCGGGTCAGCGGATCAATTTTCTTCAAAAATGGCCTGCGGATGCGAATAAAGTAATCGGGGTATACCCTAATATCCGCAAAAAGTTCCCCTCAGGCTGAAAAATGCCGCCCGACGGCGGGGCGTCTGGGCGGCATCGGAAGGCGGGGATCAGCGCTTGACGAGGGTGTCGTAGAGCGCGTTGATTTCGGCCGTGTAGCGCTGGCGGATGAGGTTTCGCTTCATCTTGAGCGTGGGCGTGAGGAGTCCGTTGTCGATCGTCCACGCGTCGAGCGTGCAGTGGACCTGACGCGGCACGCCGTAGTTCGGGAAGCCCGCGGTGGAGGTCTTGATGCGCTTGAGGGCGGCCTTGCGGAAGGCGGGGTCCTGAAGCGACTCGGGCTTGGCGGGATCGAGGCCGAGCTCGCCGCAGACCGTCTTGAACTCGTCGGGATTGACGACCGCGACGGCGGCGATGAACGGACGGTCGTCGCCCACGACCATGCACTGCGAGAAGAGGCGGTCGGAGGTGATGGCGGACTCGAGGTCGGCGGGCGGCACCTTTTCGCCGGTGCTCGTCACGATGATCTCCTTGATTCGGCCCGTGATGCGGATGTTGCCGTCGGGGTAGATCGTGCAGACGTCGCCCGTGCGCAGCCACCCGTCCTCGGTGAAGATGGCCTTGGTGGCCTCCTCGCGGTTCCAGTAGCCCTTCATGACTGTGGGACCGCGGACCTGGAGCTCGTCGCCCTCGCCGAGGCGGACCTCGATGTTGGGCAGGGCGGGGCCGACGGTGTTCGGGTGGTTGTGGCCGACCTTGTTCACCGAGATGATCGGGGAGGTCTCGGTCATGCCGTAGCCCTGATAGATGGGCACGCCGAGCGCGAAGAAGGTGCGCGCGACGGCGGGGCTCAGGGCTGCGCCGCCCGAGATGTAGAGGTGGATGCGGTCGCCGAAGACGGCGCGCAGCTGGCTGCCGACCTTCTTGTCGAGGAAGCCTGCGACGAAGGGGTCGAGCCAGGCGCGGGAGGACGACTCGACGGGCAGGCCGTTCTCGCGGCAGAAGCGGCGCCAGCCCACTTCGACGGCCCAGTCGAAGAGGTAGCGGACGAACTTGGACTTCTTGGCGAGGCCGTCCTGCAGCTTCGCGTAGATCATTTCATAGACGCGCGGCACGGACATGAGGACCGTGGGGCGGATCTCGCGGAAGTCGGCCTGCAGGTTCGCGATGGAGCGGTTGAAGGCGGTGGTGTAGCCCAGACCGAGCGCGAGGTAGTAGGAGGTCGTGCGTTCGAAGGTGTGCGAGAGCGGCAGGAACGAGAGGAAGGTCTCGTGACCGCTCGGCTGCAGGTTCTTGAGCACGCCCTGGATGTTCGAGATGACGTTGCGGTGCGTGAGCATCACGCCCTTGGGGTTGCCCGTGGTGCCCGAGGTGTAGACGAGCGCGGCGAGGTCGGTGGCCTTGGGAGCCTCCTTGGGCAGCTGGCTCGTTTCGCCGAGCTTGAGGAAGGTTTCCTTGGTCATGACGGGAATCGGCGCCTCCAGATCGTCGCAGTCCTTGTCGTCGGTGATGACGACGAGGCGGATCTCGGGCGTCTCGGCGGCTTCGCGGATCTGCTTCCACTTGAGGAGCTTGTTGGTCACGAGGACCTTGGCACCGGAGTCGTTCAGGATGAAGGCGGAGGACTTCGGCGTGTCGATGGCGTGCAACGGCACCGGCACGAGCGTGTTCGAGAGCGCGGAGAGGTCGAAGAAGACCGCTTCGGGGCAGTTTGGCAGGAGCATCGCCACGCGGTCGCCGCGAACGAGCTCGGAGCGCGCCGCGAAGGCATGGCGCCAGGCGTGGACCTGATCGTAGACGTTCTTGAAGGTGAGATCCTTCCAGGACTTGGACGCATTGTCGTAGACCTTGTAGGCAACGTCGTCGGGCCTGACGGTCAGGTGATGCGTCAAGAGTTCGGGAAGCGTCGTAAGGACGTCAAGCGCCTTGATGCGTTCAAGGCCGTCGTCCGCAAGGTTCTGGGGATTGGAGCTCACTGTTAATAGTCCTAGTTCGAATCGGGGGGCGTCGTCCGCTCAAATCCCGCCCGGAGGGTGCTCGGGCGGACGGAGGCCGGCTGCCTGACTATGTCTTGTCAGTATCCGGGACCGGAAGCGTGCTTCTGGCGCAAATAATAAATGATAAGACAAGCCCCCTGCATTTGTGGTCAGGGTCATCCGTGCGGATGATGCACGGGAGATTTGGATGGGAAAAGAAAAAGTTATACGGGTTGCGTATTTATACGTAGAAAATGACGCCTTTGAACACCACTAGTGGCGCTCATATTATTTCAAAAATCGTGTGAAACCGTCGTTTAAAGAGCCTGCAAGCCGCCTTGGAAGCCGTTTTCAGAACATTTGCAACCTGAGGTAAATGCGAGTAACTTTATCTGCAAGCAAGAAAACAAAAGTTCATTGCTCCTCCTCAAACGCAGATTGACGATGTGGTTGGTCCTGCCTCGTTAACACTCCGCGTTCCTCTGCTAGGGGGCTGATTGGAATTGAAAGGGAGTTCCGATCAGCCCCTTTAGTTTATCCGCGCTTCGCACTTGATTTCCTTCCTGTGCCTCTCCTGCAGGCGTTTCGGAGCCGTGCTGCTTCGCGGCGCGCCTTTTTGCATCCTCGTCCTCCTCTCTCCCACACCTTCCGTGCCGTCGCGCACTGCCGCGCGGGCGGCGTTCGCCCTTCGTGCGCCCCTCATGCAGGCCTCATGCACGTCCGGTGCGCTTCCAGTGAAGGACCTGAGCATCTCCGCACCCTCCATGCCCCTCTCTTCATTTACGAGCCCTCACGCGCGACGTCGAACGCTTCGTTCCCTCACTCCGTCCTCCGACGACGCCGCAGGGGCGCGCATGATCCTGAGAGGGAGACACCCGACGTGCGGGCGCAGCCTCCCGCTATGAAAAAGCGGAAGACGATCGGGCCCAGGGGGCTGTTCAGGGCGAAATCCCGGGCCGAAGACGGGCGCTGGCGGGTGAAAAATGCGTCGAATAAGTGTAAACGCGCCCGTACAATTTGACTATTGTCATTGTTTCGTGCGTTTTTTTGGGCAAAAAACACCTGAAATCGAGCCTTTTTTCGGGTTTTCCCCGTCTTTGGGGGCGTTTGGCATAGGCAGGATCTTGTAAGTAAAGATACGCAGATTTTCGCCGGGGCCGAAGTGAGTCGAATGAGACAAAGTGACTAGACGGGGAAGGACGGCCCGGATCGGAGGAGAGGGCGGAAAAAAAGGATAAAAAAAACCCGCAACAAATGTGTTGCGGGTGAAAAAACTGTCAAGGCATACTTGCTTGCATCGGAAAGACAACGCTGATCTTGCCGATGCAGCCCCTCGGACGCCGAAGACAGGAGTCCGACGAATTCTGCGGATGCTCTCTACGCACAAACAAGAGATCCGGTTAGGCAGAACCGTCTGACTAAGCCCTATTCTACTCATAAGGCACTCTCTATGTACTAGGTAAATCACCTATTGGGCCGACGGGCACTCCGCACGTCCTCTCCGCATGTACTGACAATCCTTTGCCCGCAGGCGTTCCGGCGCTTTAGGGGCGTCTTCTCGGGCGCCGCCGGTAGCCCGGGATCCCCCGAATGGAGGGGTGCGGTTCCGTATTCTCTTTGCTATAGTCATTAGACCCGTTCTGCGCGGCACCACTACAGCTCGTGGTTCGGCGGGGTGAGACATACTATATATAGTGTTTGAACGTGTTTCGCCCGAAGTGACAGGAAACGAATGGAGAAGCAAATGGAGATTTGTGAACGGTTCGCCGGCAAGCACATCGTCAAGCGAAACGGCAGCGTGAAGTCCTTCGACGTCACGAAGATCGTTAGCGCCGTCACGCGCGCGGGCAAGGCGACGGGCGAGTTCGGCGAGGCCAAGGCCCTTGATCTCGTCTGCGCGTACGTGCTGCCGCGTCTGGACGAGAAGTCGACGCTGTGCATCGAACTTGTTCAGGACGCCGTCGAGCACGGGCTCTTCGAGGCGGGTTGCTTCAAGACGCTCCGCGCCTACATCGTCTATCGCGAGACCCGCACGAAGGCTCGCGACGCCAAGCAGAGCTGGGTCAACGTCGAAAGCTCCATCAACGAATACCTCGACCAGATCGACTGGCGCGTCAACGCGAACGCCAACCAGGGCTATTCGCTCGGCGGCCTCATCCTGAACGTCTCCGGCAAGGTGATGGCCAACTACTGGCTCAACTTCATCTATCCGCCCGAGGTGGGCCGCGCGCACCGCGAGGCCGACCTGCACATCCACGACCTTGACATGCTCTCGGGCTACTGCGCGGGCTGGTCTCTGAGGACGCTCCTCAACGAGGGCCTCAACGGCGTGGCCGGCAAGGTCGAGGCCGCGGCGCCGAAGCACCTTTCGTCCGCCACGGGTCAGATCGTCAACTTCCTCGGCACGATGCAGAACGAGTGGGCGGGCGCCCAGGCGTTCTCGAGCTTCGACACGTATCTCGCGCCCTTCATCAGGAAGGACAACCTGCCCTACGCCGAAGTGCTCCAGTGCATGCAGGAGCTCATCTACAACCTGAACGTGCCGAGCCGCTGGGGCACGCAGACGCCGTTCACGAACCTCACGTTCGACTGGACGTGTCCCGAGGACCTGCGCGCCGAGCATCCGATGATCGGCGGCGAGACGATGCCGTTCACCTACGGCGAGCTGCAGGCCGAGATGGACATGATCAACAGGGCCTACATCGAGGTGATGCTCAAGGGCGATGCGAAGGGACGCGTGTTCACGTTCCCGATTCCGACTTACAACATCACGCCTGACTTCGACTGGGACAGCCCCAATGCGATGAGGCTCTTCGACATGACGGCGCGCTACGGTCTGCCGTACTTCCAGAACTTCATCAACTCCGAGCTCAAGCCCAACATGATCCGCTCGATGTGCTGCCGCCTGCAGCTCGACCTGCGCGAGCTGCTCAAGCGCGGCAACGGCCTCTTCGGCTCCGCGGAGCAGACGGGCTCGCTCGGCGTGGTGACGGTCAACTGCGCGCGTCTGGGCTTCCTCTTCAAGGATGACGAGGAGGGGCTTCTGCGTCGCCTCGACTATCTGCTCGAGCTTGCGAAGACGAGCCTCGAGATCAAGCGCAAGGTCATCCAGCGCCACATCGACCAGGGGCTCTTCCCGTACACGAAGCGCTATCTCGGCACGTTGCGCAATCACTTCTCGACGATCGGCGTCAACGGCATCAACGAGATGATCCGCAACTTCACGAGCGACAGGGAGGACATCACGACGGACTGGGGCCATGCCTTTGCGCTGCGCCTGCTCGACCATGTTCGCGCCCGCCTCGTCGAGTTCCAGGAGGAGACGGACCACATGTACAACCTCGAGGCGACGCCGGCCGAGGGCACGACCTACCGCTTCGCCAAGGAGGACCGCAAGCGCTTCCCCGGCATCCTGCAGGCGGGCACGCCCTCGAATCCGTACTACACGAACTCCTCGCAGCTGCCCGTCAACTTCACGGACGACCCGTTCGAGGCGCTCGAGCGTCAGGACGATCTGCAACGGAAGTACACAGGCGGCACGGTGCTCCACCTCTACATGAACGAGGCGGTTTCCTCGCCCGAGGCCTGCCGCGACCTCGTGCGCCGCACGCTCACGCGCTTCCGCCTGCCGTACATCACGGTGACGCCGACGTTCTCGATCTGTCCCAAGCACGGTTATCTCTCGGGCCGCCATGACTTCTGCCCGAAGTGCGACGCCGAGCTGCTGGCGAAGAAGCGCGCGAAGGCCGCAAGGGAGGAGGCCTCCTGAGGGGGCTCCGAAGGAAAACAACTTTTTTATCAGGAGTCACGAAAATGACCAACGAAGTCAAGAAGGACGTTGAACTCACGAATGAAGAGCGCCAGCCCTGCGAAGTCTGGACCCGCGTGATGGGCTACCACCGTCCGGTGCAGTCATTCAACACCGGCAAGAAGGGCGAGTTCGCCGAACGCGTCTGCTTCACGGAAAAGCGCGCGTCCGAACACGACTGCAAGTGCAGGAAGGCCGAATAAGGCCGCGGCATGAACGGTCATGACCGAAACGGGCCCGCGGCTTCGGAACTGAAGCTCGCGGGCCTCACGCCCTTTACGACCATCGACTTTCCGGGCAGACTCTCGGCGGTGGCGTTCGTGCAGGGCTGTCCCTGGCGGTGCGTCTACTGCCAGAACAGCTGGATGCAGCAGAGGAGCTTCGATCCCGGGCTCGAGCATTCGTCCTGGGAGGAGTTGGAGTCTCTTCTGAAGCGGCGCCACGGACTTCTCGACGGCGTCGTCTTCTCGGGCGGCGAGCCCTGCCTCGATCCTGCGCTCCCCGCCGCCGTGCGGGCTGTGAAGGAGATGGGGTACGAGGTCGGCCTGCACACGGGCGGCAGCTACCCCGCGAGGCTCGCCGAGGTGCTCCCCGACCTCTCCTGGGTGGGGCTCGACGTCAAGGCGGTGCCCGCCGACGGTGCTCACTGGGCGAAGGTGACGGGCGTTGAGAGCGCGCAGGACAAGTGGACCGAGAGCCTTGGGCTGCTTCTCGCTTCGGGCGTTCCCTTCGAGTGCCGCACGACGGCGCATCCCGACTACTTCAGCGAGGCGCAGCTTCTGGAGACGGCCGCCTTTCTTCAGGCGCGCAACGTGAAGGACTATGCGCTCCAGATCTGCCGCAAGCCGCCGGGACTCATCGCAAGGTTCGGCGCCGTGGATCCCGCATGGCCCTCCGAACCCGTGCTTGAGAAGCTCTGCTCGGGATTCGAGCGCTTCACGCTCAGGCGGGACTGAGCCAAGGCCGTCAAATGGGGCAATACCCCCTGTCTGAAGACAGAGGTTTCCGCGCCGAGTTTCTATGAAAAAAGGACCGCGACGCAGTGTGCGACGCGGTCCTTCTTCAACTCAGACGGAAGGCTTGGAGAGCCCTGCCGTCATTCCTCGTCCTTGATGCCCTCGTACTTGTTGACGATTTCCCTGAAGTACGTGCCGGCGACGAACTTCGGCTTGCGAACCGCCGGAATGCGGATGGCTTCGCCCGTGGCGGGGTTGCGGCCCGTGCGGGGAGCGCTTTCAACGGCACGGAAGCTGCCGAAGCCGATGAGAGTCACGGAATCGCCCATCGTAACGGCGGACATGATTTCTTCAAAAACGCTCACGACGACACGGTCAGCTTCAGCTTTGGAAATGTTGTTGCGTGCGGCAATGCGGTCAACGAGGTCGAAACGATTCATTTGAACACTCCTGGTGGATCTGCCCGCCCCCGTCAGTTGAAAGGGATGTGGCTGCGGGGACGAAGAATATTTTTGGGGGTTGCGTTGAAGAATCAGGGGAGTGCCTGAAAACGACAAAAGGGCGAAAATGCCGCTCCTAGAGGCGAATGAAAGATCCCGTGATTTCGCATGCCAAGCATTTTAGCGATGCGGACTCCAAAGGTAAACCCAAGCAAAAACCCTGCCCTGCAGCGAAAGACAGGAAATTGCCTCTCGAGGGGGGCGATTTTATTGGTGAAGGTGTTTCGCAACCTGTTGCAGGGCAAGGGGATTTTTGTGTTTTTTTGTATATGGCCTTGCAACGCCTATGGCACAGGGAAGTTGGGGGAGGTGATCCCGTACGCCGCTGCATAGGTGAAAACACTCGATCTGTTCCGGGACGCACTCGAGAAAAGCTCGGGAGGCTTCGCCTTGAAGTGTCGTTAGGGTAAATCCCATGCTACTTCAGGGGTAGAAAAAAGTGTTAAGAGGGAGGCGAAACTTGATCCCGCATGCCGTCGGGCAGGCAAAAGCCCCGGGAGAGCGGTTTGGAGGCATTGAGAGGGAGAGCGGACGGTGGCAGAATGAATCAGTCGGCCGATGCCGGCGAAGCAATGCGGAGTCATGTCCGTCATCCATATGCTTTTGGTTGTTGAGGTCAGATCCCTGTCCTGCAGGGATTCTGACCTTTTTTTTGCGCAGGCGGGGAGGGTCTTGTGCAACACCGGGCGGCTTTCAGCGGCTCTGGCGGGGGATGAGGGTCTCGACGAGGACCCTAGGGGTTTTCGAGATCATCACAAGGCGGGTGGCGCGGGCCTTCTCGCTTCGGGTGAGCATGCGCTCGAGTGCGGTGAGCGTGGTCGCGGCGCCCGCGTCGTGGAGCCTGGCGGCGCACTTGAGGAGCGTGTAGGCATTGAAGCGGTTCATGTCGAGGGCCGAGCCCGTCAGGAAGAAGTCGGCGAGGGTGGTGAGGGCTTGCGTGCTGCCGTTTTCGGCGGCGCGGCACGTCCAGCGGACGGCCCTGCCGCCCCTGCCTGCCCAGTAGTGGACGCCGAGGCGGTACTGCGCCTCGACGACGCCCGAAAGGGCGGCTTCGGTGAGCCATCGGGCGGCTTCCTCGGGATCGGCGCCAGCCCAGCCTCGGCGCTGGTGAAGGCGGGCGAGTTCGTACTGGGCCTGAGGGTCGCGCCCCTGGGCGGCGGCCCTGAGCCATCTGGCGGCCTCGTCGTTGTCGGCGCGGGTGCCGCGTCCGTCCCTGAGCATGAGGCCCGCCTCGCGCTGGGAGGCGGTGTGTCCCTTGGCGCCCGCGATTCGGTACCAGTAGAGTGCGTCCCTGTCGGATGCGGGGCGTCCGAGCCCCATGCGGCAGAGTCGGGCGAGGTCGGCGGCCGCGCCTGCGCTGCCCAGATAGGCGGCTTCCTCAAGGAGCTTCGCGCCTTCGGCGGGATCCGCATCCAGCCCCTGGCCGCGCAGCATGACGACGCCGAGCAGGTGAAGGGCCTCGGGGAGCTTTCGGGCGGCGGCCTTCCTGAGGAGCGAGAGCGCACGGCGGTTCTTGCGGCTGTCGGGCGCGTCGGTGAGAAGGCGGCGGGCGAATTCGGTCTGTGCGGCGGGATTGCCGCGGCGGGCGTCCTCCTCGAGGCGGATGAGCTGGGCCATCGCCTCCTCGCCCGTGAGGGGTCTGCGCCTCACGATGCCGCCGAGCAGGTCGAGCACGTAGTCCTCGGCCTTTTCAGGGGCGGGAATCGGAAAGCGCGGGTCGGGACGCTTGGGCATGCGGAAGTGAGGAGGGCCTTATTCGGCCTTTCTGGTCTCGACGGGGAGCGGCTCCGCCACCTCCTTGTCGGACCCTTCGGGCACGCGCAGGACGACGCCCTGACTTTCGGCACGCTCGGCGCCGGGGAGCATCTTGTCGAGGCCCGTGAGCTGGATGGCCATCGCGATTGAGATGGAGACCATGGAGTAGATCACCCAGCAGCCGCCTGCGAAGATCGTCACGCGGCCGAGGCGCTCGCGGGGATAGTCGC
>ERZ780157.3744-NODE-3744-length-12329-cov-2.548314_pt1 | contig 12329 bp, 7 predicted proteins | sample MGYA00511169_ERZ780157 | MGnify/ENA primary metagenome ERZ780157 (study PRJEB29588, sample SAMEA1965149) | human gut metagenome | biome: human gut; feature: human-associated habitat; material: faeces | place: Denmark | collected 2008/2010 ... | reverse complement strand
CTTTAACAAGCAGCCTTGGATTTATCATCCAAACTCTTTCATCCTCAGTCTTTGCCAGCATATCACTTTCCTGCATCTTTTTCACTGCATTACGTACTGTTACGACATCGCAATTCAATTTTCTTGCTATCGTTTTGTACGCCCCAACGAATTTATTTTTCGTCGGCTGTGTTTCCTGCAAGATGTATGCCAACACCTTGCTTTCCGCAGCAGAAAAGTTTGAAAGAAGTTCAAAGAACTTAGCATCGGCTTTCCAAAAGTGCTTTGTCCCGTATCCAGTGTTGTGACACTCGTGCTGGATTTTCTCAGCCACGCCAGTTTTAGCGTTTTTCAGAACAATCGTTTCAACATTTTGTTTCTTCATTACATTACTCCTTTGATACTTAAGGGGTGATTCCATGATACTTTTTGTTTCATTTCCATATATTTCCATGCAGAATATACGGCTATATATCGCTATATTTTTCAAGTCTTTCGTTCACAAATGCCAAGTCTCTCTTCTTATCTATTCAATGTTAATTCATTTCATGAAATATCATTGATAAAATAAGAAATGTCGCGGGAAACATACAGCCAACCCGCAGAATCTCTGCTGTCAGTTTGTTGCCTCTTATTTGCTCCTATATAAGTTCGCGCCTTGCGGGGGAAGATAGGAATAAATAAGAATCACCAGCAGAACTCTTATTGTCTCCTATGATTCCGCGCTCCGCGAGACAAATAGGAAACTATAAGTAATCTGCCGAAGTAGTAGTTACCGCTTTGTCTTGCCGTTCTGGCTTGCTGAATATGCTTACCTTACCACCAAAAGTTTGCGGCTTTCCCGTAACCATTCTACAGAGGGCAGGGCCTTCCTTTGGCCGAAGTGAAGCACTGCTTGCGGGAGAAGGTCAGACCGTCCCGTAAAGTTGCGGCAGTGGGTAAGTTCCTTTCGTTCTGGAGACTGAACGCCAAACTGCCGTAAGCGTTCTTCTCGGCAACGGAAGTTAGCGCCTTCCGGCAAGTTGAGCCTTGACATGTTGCAACCATTTTGCGATTGTCAGCCATCTTAGGGTTGCCGATGCTGCTTGTTATTTTGTTTTCAAGGTACAAAAAAAGGAGCCAGTACAAACGCTGCTTACACTATCCCCGTAGAGATAATGTCGCAATTTTCGTACTGGCTCCTTAGAGCTTTACCATTCAGTATGATTATTCAGTTTTAGATTAACGGACACCCAACAAGTCTTTATACACTTATCGAGTTTACATTTATATTATACCACAATTTTGCACAGAACGCAAGTGCGTTAAAAGAATTACACAAGCCCGAAGTATTTGTCAAAGAACGCTTGCAATTTTGCAATAATGCCATCCTTTTTGGCCGCTCGGTTGCCGCCGCCAAAGCGCGAGACCGGCGGCAGGATGCGGTCAACATCTGTGCCGGTAGTCTTTAATATGCCATCTCGGAAAGAGTTATCCACAAACTTGCGCGTTTCATCCGGCTTGAGCTTTTCCTCCGCGATAAGTGTATCAAGGTCGGTTTTCTTTTGCTCGGTGACGAACTTTATCCAGTCGTCATCTACCTTGGTGGCCGTATTGACGGTTGCGATAAAGTTTTCAATCAGGTCTTTCTTGCTGCGCAGCTGCATACTGGAGTCCACGGCCTTGCGGATGTCAACAAGGATTTCTTTATCCTCGCAGTTGCTATCGTGATACTTGGCAACCAGCATAAGGATATAGTCAATGTTGATTTCCACCTGACGAATAAGTTCCATCTCAAAGACTATATCGTCATTGATGACTTCCTTATCCGGCTTTGGTGACCGCAGCTGTTGGTACAGGTCAATATAGTTGCTCTGGTAGTCCTGCATATCGCGCGGGGAGAGCAGTTCATTGCCCGCAAAGTCGTCAAACGAGGTAAGGATATTTCGCAGCCGCAGGATTGCGCCAAACAGCGCAATAAAGTCCTTTTGGTTTTGTTCTCCAACAATGGGCTGACCCAGCGGGAACTTTGCTTGCAGCTTGGCAATCAGGTCTTCGTAGCCGTCGTGGTGTTTGCCGTCCTCGTCATAGCCATCGTAATAGGCTTTATAGTTTTTCAGCAGAACGATACTGCCCGCATTGCGGTCACCAAACAGGGCAATGGCTTTGTTGGTTTCTTCCTCCAGATTGCGGAAACAGACAATATTGCCGTATGTCTTTACGGAGTTCAGGATGCGGTTCGTGCGCGAGAACGCTTGTATCAAGCCGTGCATGACGAGGTTTTTATCCACCCAGAGCGTATTTAGCGTGGTAGCGTCAAAGCCCGTCAGGAACATATTTACGACAATCAGGATGTCAACCTCGCGGTTTTTCATGCGCAGGGAAAGGTCTTTATAATAGTTCTGGAATCTGTCGGCAGAGGTATCGTAATGCGTTTTGAAAAGTGCATTATAATCCTTGATTGCAGACTCCAAAAAGTCGCGCGAGCTTGCATCAAGCTGGCTGGTATCATCGGAATTTTCCTCGCCCAGCATGCCGTTTGCATCTTCCACGTCCTCGTTGGGGGCGTAGCTGAAAATCGTTGCCACGCGCAGGCGCTTTGCTTCGGGCAAGTCCTGCATCTGGCGCTTAAATTCCAGATAATACGCCTTTGCCATTGCAATCGAGCTGACCGCAAAGATGGAGTTAAAGCCCGACAGACGTACACTGTCCTTGACTTCTGCGACCTGCCCGCGTGTTTTATCGGTTGCCACTGCCTCAATATTGCGCAGCGCACGGAAAGAATACGTTTTACCGTTGCGTTTTGTTTTCTGGTCAAAATGCTCTAAGATGTATTTGACGATTTCTTTTACGCGGCGCGGGTCGGCAAGTGCTTTTTCGGTGTCGATGGCCTTGACCTGCTTATCGCCGATGCCTGCTTTGCGGTTGACCGTATCCACATAGTCGATACGGAACGGCAGAACGTTGTTATCGTTGATAGCGTCAACAATCGTATAGGTATGCAGCGGCAAGACTTTCTTGCCGTTGGCATCAGGCTCACCGCCAAACGCCTGCGGAGTGGTTTTCAGCGTAGGTTTGCCGCGCGTACTGGCGTTGGCCGCAAAAATCGGCGTGCCTGTAAAGCCAAACAGGTGGTAGTTCTTAAAATATTTTGTGATGTCCTCGTGCATATCGCCAAACTGGCTGCGATGGCACTCATCAAAAATCAAGACAACATGCTTTTGGAAAATCTCATGTCCCTTATTGCGGGCAACAAACAACGCCAGCTTTTGAATCGTTGTAATGATGATTTTATAAGTATGTGGGTTGCCTTTGGCATCCCGGTCTTCCAGCTGGCGTTGCAGCACCTGCGTGGAGGTGTTGCCGTTGGCCGCGCCTTTTTCAAAGCGGTCATATTCTTTCATGGTCTGGTAGTCCAAATCCTTGCGGTCTACCACGAACAAAACCTTATCAATATAGGGGAGGTTGGACGCCAGCTGCGCCGTTTTGAAGGAAGTCAGCGTTTTGCCGCTGCCTGTGGTGTGCCAAATATACCCGCCGCCCGCCGCGGTGCCGTATTTCTTGTAGTTGTCGGCGATCTCGATGCGGTTCAAAATGCGTTCGGTGGCTACAATCTGATACGGCCGCATCACCAGCAGCATATTTTCCGCCGTAAACACGCAGTAACGGGTGAGGATATTCAGAACGGTATGCTTGCAGAAAAAAGTCTTGGTGAAGTCAACAAGATCGGGGATAATGCGGTTGTTCGCATCTGCCCAAAACGAAGTGAATTCAAAGCTGTTGCTTGTTTTGGACTTCTTGGTCTTCTGTGTTTTTGCATCTTTGACATGATTGAAACGGGTGGTATTGGAATAGTACTTTGTGTTCGTGCCGTTGGAAATCACGAAGATCTGCACAAATTCGTAAAGCCCGCCGGATGCCCAGAAGCTGTCCCGCTGATAGCGGTCGATCTGGTTGAAGGCTTCCCGAACGGGAACGCCCCGGCGCTTCAGCTCGATATGGATCAGCGGCAGACCGTTGACCAGCACCGTTACATCATAGCGGTTATCGTGAGCAGCGCCCTCCTCGGCGGAAACGGTATACTGATTGATAAGCTGCAGGCTGTTGTTGTGGATGCACTTTTTATCGATCAGCTGGATGTTTTTGCTTTCCCCGTTGTCCCGGCGGAGCACCTGCACATAGTCCTCCTGAATCAGGCGGGTCTTTTCGAGAATGCCGGAGTTGGTGTTCGCCAGCACCTCATTCCAAAAGCGCTTCCATTCGCCGTTCGTAAAGTGATAGTTGTTCAGCTTTTCCAGCTGTGTGCGCAGATTTGCAATCAGGTCGGCTTCCTTATGGACGGTCAGACGCTCATATCCGAGCTCGCAGAGCAGGCGGATAAACTCCTTTTCCAAGTCTGCTTCGCTCTGGTAAGCGTCCGAGCGTTTTGCCTGCGGCTTGTATTCGGTGACAACAGTGCTTTCACTGCTCTGGGCAATGATGTTGAAATACGGCATAAGTTAGCCCCCTTTTACAACTGCTATAATAGCAACAATCATAGAAATAAATGAACTCAGTGCAGCAAATATGGTATATAAATCGTTGCGATTTTCCATTTTACTTGTCTCAACGCCAGCCATTTTGAAAACTCTTGACAGAGTAAATAAGAATAAAGCATAAACATCCAACAGAATAAACTTCCACCAAGAAATGTTTCCAATCCGGGGCAAAATCAGTGTAACAATAGGATATATAAAAAGTGCTAAAGCGACTAACTCCAAAACAAATTTAAGAACATGGAAACAGGCTGATGTCAAATTCTGAATAATTGCAACCGAGGCTCGATCCCCTTTGATGAAATGTTTATTAACAAACATTGCACGGGCAACCGATGATATTTTGTTGCAAACACCCCTTAGGCCTGTTTTGTTTTTATCATAACCGATTGCCTTATGCCATTCATTTAACTCCTCGGCTTTTCCGGCCGCCTCGCGTTTAACTCTGATATCCTCCGCTTCAACAATTGCTTTGGCAATCAAGTGTTGAAGTTCGTCTGCCGATATCTGTACGGGAGCAGCGCTTACATGATCGGAAGTTGGACATTGTTTGGTTTTGCTTTTTGTTTTAGACTTCTTTCCATTGCTCATTGGTCGATACCTCTTTAAATGACAATAATTTATCGCGGTAAAATTCATATTGTTTTTGACGCGCTTCAATCTCCGCAGGCAGACCGATATTCAGATCGGAGCAGATGGCATCGAAGTTGTCGAGGACATCAACGAGGCGCTTTTGGACGGCAATAGGCGGAATAGGAATTTTTCACCCTCGCACGAAAGATATATTTGCCATAGCCAGTTTTGAATTCTTCTGTAAGGCAACGAATTTCGGATACAAGGCAGTGCATGCATAGTATACATACGATGGGTCTAATGATGCTGTATCCTTAGGATAAATACCAGCTATATTTTGATTGATAGCTGCCTCGAATGGAAGAAAAGCCACCTTGCCAATTGTCGCCCCGACTAAAGCAACCAAAGTTGTGCCTGCTTTTTGCATTTTTGCTGATGAAGAAGCTAACCCCAATTCAGTAATATAGTCTGTCGCGCTGCTAACAGTTTTCTTGTTTTGGCAGACCGAAGAACCCAACCATCGGATTGTTCCACGATTCCAAAAAGAGTCATTATTTTTTGGAGGAGTTCCTCCAGATTCAACGCTGCAAACTTCCCCTAGCGCTTGCATTGAAGTTGTTGTTTCAAAACGCAGCAACTTATCCCTATAATACGCGTACTGCTGTTTTCTTGCTGTAAGCTCTGCTGTAAGCTCTGCTGTAAGCTCTGTGAAATTGTCCAATATACGGACAATTTCACGCTGCACCGGCAGCGGCGGGACGGGGATTTTGAATTCTGAGTATGTTCCAATCCAAAGTCGAGTATGCTCAGTTGAGGAGTAGTTAAGTGCGCCCATACAGTGAAAAAGGAAGCGAATAAGTACTTGGTTCTCTTTGACGGTTATCATCTTCATAGCAGATGACTTGACCTTAAAAGGAAAATCAACCCATTTGAATGCAGCAGTAAAATCATCAAAGATAATAACGGGAGTTGTTTTGGATGATTGGTAAATACCATCACTTTCATTTGTATATCCGAGAACAAAAGATTGCCCTGCAGTCAAAACGGGGGTGTCATACTCGTCACGATAATCAGTACTTTTAACAATATATTTAGATGGTTGCTCGTAGTTGGTAACTGCCCCGATTTTTCTATATTCTACCCCATCAGGACAAAGTTCCTGAAGCATTTTTTCAAGTTTTATCATGTCCATTTTCTCCATCATGGAATTACATCAAGTTTTATAACATCTTTATTTGAAAATTTATATGCAAAATCAAAAGAATCACATAAAACCACTTTATCCCCGCAGTATTTCTTGTTTTTAGGATCAATGTATATTATGGAATTTCCCTTCTTTTTGATTTTGCTGTTCAAATTCATAGGGCGAATACATAATACAATAAAATCAATATCGGCATGTGCCCATACATAATTCAAGATACACTGGGGAAGCGGCATTGTTTCCAATATTTGTTTACGATATTTATTCTTTTGGGAAATGATATAATGCGACTCACCATAGGGAATCTCAATCAGAAATCCAAGCTTTGAACAACGTTCACGGTATTCAAATCTGTTATTGTAATGATTGTTAAATATCCTCTTAAAATTGTCCACAAAATCATTAAACGAAAACGTACTAGTCGCATTAACCTGTGAGTTTACAATATCTTCAACAAATTTTGCTGCCGCTCCGTTATCAATATCTTCGTCCAACTCTTGTGGGTGCTTACAATAATTATCGACTTTACTTTTGATTAAGGATTTGTTTTTTCGTTCTATCGACATTGCTTGACTTTTCTTTTTGGTAAACAATTGGTCAACAAGAAAATGCTCTATGCCCACATCACCAATAACAAAGTCCGGTTTTTCGGATTCTATGATATCACCGACTAATAGTTTTTTTACACTTATACCCAAAGTACTTTTCGGATTGTCATTACGAAATAAATCAAAACAATCTCGTTCACTGCTCTTATTTCCCATAAAGCAAAGCCTCTCTTGCCTTCTTGTTCATATTTTAGCTATCCATATTTGATCCTGTTTCAATCTCCCCAATAATTCGATCAATTTCCTCTCTTAATTTCTGCTCCCGTGCGACGATCTCGGCAATTTCGGCGTTCAGTTTAACAATGTCGATCTTCTCACGGGTGTCCTCCTGCTCCACATAGGTGGAAACGGAGAGGTTATAATTGTTCTGCTTGCTGCCGACCTCATCATTCGGCACAAGGCGGGCAAAGTGCTGCTCATCCCTGCGCTCCGCCACGGCGGACACGATGCGCCGGATATTATCATCGGAAAGCCGGTTGTTCTTTGTCACCTTCACAAACTCCTTGGAGGCATCCACGAACAGAACGGCGTTATCCGTCTTGTTCTTTTTCAACAGCATAATGTCAACGGAAATCGTGACATTCAGGAACAAATTTGATGGCAGCTGAATGACAGCGTCCACATAATTATTATCCACCAGATACTTGCGGATCTTCTGCTCTGCGCCGCCGCGGTACATAATACCCGGAAAACAAACGATAGCAGCCGCACCGTTGGAAGCCAGCCACGAAAGGCTGTGCATAATAAATGCCATATCGCCCTTGGAATCCGGAGCCAGCACCCCGGCAGGTGAAAAGCGGGGATCGTTGATGAGCAGCGGATTTTCACTTGCACGCCACGGCACGGAGAACGGCGGATTGGACACGATCAGTTCAAACGGCTGATCATCCCAATGCTGCGGACTGAGCAGCGTATCCTCCCGCACGATACTGAATTTGTCAAACTCGATATTATGCAGGAACATATTGATACGGCAAAGGTTGTAGGTGGTCAGGTCAATTTCCTGCCCGTAGAATCCACGCTCGATATTCTCTTTTCCCAGCACTTTTTCCACTTTCAGCAGCAGAGAGCCGGAGCCGCAGGCGGGGTCATAGACCTTGTTGACCTTCGTCTTGCCTATAGTACCGAGACGGGCGAGCAGCTCCGAAACATCGGCAGGTGTGAAATACTGCCCGCCTTTTTTGCCGGCGTTGGCGGCGTACATTCCCATAAGGTACTCATAGGCATCGCCGAACATGTCGGGGTTGATGCCGTCGGCGGAGAACAGCGGCATCTGTGCCACGCCGTTCAAAAGCTCTACCAGAACCTTATTGCGCTTGGCGACGGTTTCGCCGATGGCCTTGCTGTTCACATCGAAATCGTCGAACAGTCCCGCAAAATCGTTTTCCGCATCGCCGCTGGCGGCACTGCTTTCGATGTGGTTGAACACTCGTTCCAGCGTTTCATTCAGGTTGTCGTCCTTATCCGCACGGGCAAGGACATTACAGAACAGTTCCGAAGGCAGGATGAAAAAGCCCTTTACCTGTATCAAATCCTCACGGGCAGGCTCTGCATCGGCGTCGGACATCTTGGCGTAATCAAAGTCCTTGTTCCCGGCGGCGTGTTCGCCTTCGTTGATATAGGCAGTGAAGTTCTCCGAAATGTAGCGGTAGAACATCGTGCCGAGCACATAAGATTTGAAATCCCACTCCGCCACATGACCTGCATGAACAAGGTCGGTTGCAATTTTATAGATGCGGCGGAACAGCTCGTCCCGCTCATGATCGTTATTTCTGTCAGCCATTATTGTCACTCCTTCCGGAAGATTAGCAATATTATACCATAAAATTATCATTTTCTCAACGCCATTTGGAAAAAGCGGAACTTTTTTCGTCGTAAAAGCGGGTTTAACGTGATCGCCCTGACGATGGTAAGTCTTTGCAGAGGCAATAAGACAAAAGAAGAATAAAGATCGAACAGACAAATGCTGCTCCGAAGCTGACGTAAAAAGGAAACGCGAGCGTTAGGGCAAGCATTTACTTTGCTTCCGCGGGAACGTTCGCGTTTCCAAAGAAAAATGATATGCAGGCTGCCGTGAAGGAAATTCGTCAAAATTCACAGCAGTCCGAGCATTCTGCATAAAGCAGGCTGCGGAGCATTCCCTTTCCCGGGACTGCACCGCAGCCTATATAAAAACTTTGTTATGTGTCCGAGCGTATTGCACGAAGGATTTCCATCAAGCGCCGCGGTGTTTTATTTGAGCATTGAGATCGCGTCGATGATCGTTTTTTCGTAAGCTTCCTTGCCGTACTTATCGACCTCCGCCTTGTTTTTCTCGCCGTGAGTCAGGCATCCTGCGCCGCCGATGCATCCGCCGACGCACGCCATTCCTTCGATGAAGTTGGCATCGGAGAGATTTTTGCTCTTTTTGAGCAGTGCCACGCGGCATGCCTCTATGCCGTCGCACGAGCATGCTTTAAGCTCGAAGTTGTCGAGTCCGTGTTCCTTCAGACCTTCCGCAACGGCATCCGAAAGACCTCCGCAGCGTGCGAAAATTCTTCCGAAATACGATGCGTTATCGAGAACGTCCTCTTCAAGCCCGGTTATATCTATCTCACGGCTGTCGAAAAGCGCCTGAAGCTCCTCGAAGGTCATTGCAACATCGACATACTGTGCAACCTCCGGCTTCTGCACCTCGGCTTTTTTCGCCGTGCAGGGTCCGATAAACACGACCTTTGCGGGGGCTTCGTGCTCCTTGATATACTTTGCGATGGTTGCCATCGGTGAAAGATTGTGCGAGACGAACGGCAGAAGATCGGGGAACGACTTCTCAATATAGCTTACGAACGCCGGGCAGCAGGAGCTGGTGAGGAATCCCTTTTCGGCAAGCTCCGCTGATTCGGCATATGCGACCATATCCGCGCCGAGCGCAGCCTCGACGACCGTATGGAAGCCGAGCTTTTTCAGTCCGCTTATAACCTGACCGAGCTTGGCGTATGTAAACTGACTCGAAATCGACGGTGCAATGACCGCGAACACCTTATATTTAGTGTTGTTCTCGCTCTTCTTTATGATGTCGATCGCATCGAGGATAAAGGACTTGTCGGTTATCGCGCCGAAGGGACACTGATAAACGCAGGCTCCGCAGCTTATGCACTTGGAATTGTCGATCGCCGCCGCCTTGTTCTCGTTCATGTGTATGGCTTTGATTTTGCAGGCGTTCTCGCACGGGCGCCGTCTGCTTATAATCGCCGAATACGGGCACACCTTTGCGCATGAGCCGCATTCCTTACATTTCGTCTTATCGATATGCGCGACGTGATTCTCGTCGAAGGAAAGCGCGCCGAAGCGGCAGACGTCCTCGCATCTGTGTGCGAGGCAGCCGCGGCAGGCGTTGGTCACTTCGTAACCGCCCATCGGGCACTCGTCGCATGCGATCTCTATGACCTCAATCACATTGGGATTGTCGCTGTCGCCGCCCATTGCGATCTTCATCCGTTCCGTAAGGATCGCGCGCTCCTTGTATACGCAGCAGCGCATCGTCGGAGTGTTTCCCGGCACGATCGTCGTAGGTATATCAAGCAGGTTATCGAGCAGTGTATCGTTCCACGCAAGCTTTGCGACCTCGCGCAGGACCTTGTATTTCAGATGCTGGACCTTGGTATCGAATTTTCTCATCTATTATCTCCATCCCGCCGCCGTGCGGCTGCAAAAAGTAAAACGGTTGTGCGCTTATCAGAAATAGCTTACCTTTATTCTCTTGCCCATTTTCTTCAGGCATTCGGAAAGCTCTTCCACAAGATTCATCTTTATATTGAAGTTTATCGGAAGATCGGGGTTCTGATGAGCCGGGTTGACCGCGCGTCCGACATAGAAGTTTATATCGGTTGCCTCCTCGAAAAGAAGGCGGCAGATCATAGAAGCTCCGTCTCGTCCGAGACTCCATTTTTCGTAAAGCTCATTTGAGCCGAGGACATCCTTTGCGTATTCGATGACCCTGTTTATCGTTATTACGCCCTCGGTGACGAGATCGACTCCTTCGATCTCGGCAATCGGCGGAACATCGCTCGACTCAAACGAAAGGCTGGTTTTTACGGTCTTTCCGAGGTATTTTGCGGCGATCGATGATGTGGTTCCGCCGCATACGATGTGTTTCCCCTCTTTCGAGAAGAACAGCGACATCATCCGGTCGCAGTCATCGCGGTTGCGCGGAGGTCCGAACAGGATGTTCATCGGCTCTCTACGGCGAACGCGGACAACACACGCGGTCGCGTCGTCTCCGGGATGAAAGCCGTACAGCTTATTGCACTCGTCCACAAGCATCGTGGAAAGAGTTTTTGCAGTATATCCCGCGGGCACGACAGCCTCCATAAAATCGGTTATCTCCTCGACCTTCCACCCGAAATTATAGGCTATTCCTATTCCGGCGTGGGGGCATCCGTCGCTCATCGCAATGAAGACATCGCCCTCCTGAAGGGTCACGCTCGAGCTGTATATCTTCTTTCCGTCGATATTCAGCTCGGTTTTCGAATAATCGTAATTCCTTCCGTCACGAAGCATAATCACGCACGGATTGTCATACTGCATTATCTCCGCCACGGTATTGTCGATGAGGTGTATGACCGTAAACGTGGAGTATGCGACACCGCGAACCGAGCATATTGGAAGAGTTGCGGCAATCGTGGAAACGCATTCCTCAAGGGAAAGCCCCTCCGCCATCATCGTGGAGATTATCTTTGAAGTGAGCGTGGAAAGAATGCTCGCCTTCACTCCGCTGCCGAGCCCGTCGGCAAGGACGATCACAGTGGAGTTTTCGCCCTGCTCCACTATATCGACATGATCCCCGCAGAGCTGCTCGCCCTCGTGATTGATGCTTTTCCAGCCGATATCGGCACAAAGATTATTCATCGCTGATCGACTCCTTCAGCTTAGTCAGCGCGATCTTCGTTTCAGCCGCGGTTTCTCCGAGCAGAGATGCGATCTCCTGAACAATCCTCATCTGCTTATCGACGACGCGGTCGGCGATCTCGACTGTCTGCCGGCTGATATCCTCTTTCTTTTCGCGCTGCAGCTCCTCTTCGGTAACATCACGCATTATGCAGATAAGATGCCGACCCTCTTTATCGTAGACCACGGTCTCTTCAACATATTTCTCATATTCCGCGAGGTAAATGCGCTTATTGTGGATATCCTTTCCGCGGCTGAGCACGTTGAGAAAATCTCCGGGGTCGAGTATGCGGACGACCTGATCTCCGAGAATATCGGAGGCTCTTCTGATGTTCAGTATCTTCAGCGCGGCTTTGTTTATCTGCTGAACCTCAAGTTTCTCGTTGAGCACGATAAGACCGTTCGGCGTATTGCGCACTATCGTATCGGAGAAGCTTTCGGCGCGGTCCTTAAGATAAGGCAGGCACATCGATATCTCGGCCTTTCCCTGACATACGGCTATCGCCTTCTCGCGGCAGGTATCGT
>ERZ780157.3743-NODE-3743-length-12337-cov-2.987706_pt1 | contig 12337 bp, 12 predicted proteins | sample MGYA00511169_ERZ780157 | MGnify/ENA primary metagenome ERZ780157 (study PRJEB29588, sample SAMEA1965149) | human gut metagenome | biome: human gut; feature: human-associated habitat; material: faeces | place: Denmark | collected 2008/2010 ... | reverse complement strand
CTATGTTCCTCTGGATCCGGAGTATCCACAGAGCAGAATTGAATATATGCTGAAGGATTCAGGAGCAAGAAATCTCCTTGTGATCGATCAGTATCAGAATCAGAATCTTGTGGAATTTTATGACGGAAATGTGATCAGTCTGGACAGTGTGTCAGATGAGGCTGAGGATTTTGAACTTTCTGCAGAGCTTATTTCTCCGAAACCGGAGAACCTTGCCTATATGATCTATACTTCAGGCTCCACAGGAAAGCCAAAGGGTGTTATGATCGAGCACAGAAATCTGTTGAACCTGATCGAATATATCACACTGAGCAGAAATACTTCACCGGATGACATTGTGGCAGAGTTTGCGAGCTTCTGTTTCGATGCGTCAGTGATCGATCTGTTTGCACCTCTTACCGCAGGAGCAGTCCTGTATATTTTACCGGAGAGTATCCGTAAGGACGCCATTGCCATAAGCAGATATATAAAGGAAAAAGAGATCACCACCGTAACCTTCCCTACCCAGATGGGAGAACTGGTTACAGAACTTCTGGAGGATGCACCTGCTCTTAAATTTGTTACACTTGGCGGCGAGAAATTCAAGCATTACCGTAACCGTACCTATCAGATGATCAATGGCTACGGTCCTACAGAGAATACGGTTTCTTCCACAGAGTTTTTGGTAGACAGACAGTATGACAACATCCCGATCGGAAAATCACAGCGGAATGTGCGCAGCTACATTGTGGATGAGAATCTGAACCGGCTTCCGGTGGGTGCGTCCGGCGAACTTTGTCACGCAGGAAGGCAGATTGCCAGAGGATATCATAATCTTCCGGAAAAAACAGCATCTGTGTTCGTAGAAAATCCATTTGCTGTATGTGAGCAGGAAAGCCGTCTTTACAGGACCGGTGATATGGTCCGCATGAAAGGTGACGGAAATATTGAGTACATAGGCCGGATCGATTCACAGGTGAAGATCAGAGGATATCGTGTGGAGCTTGGTGAGATCGAAGGTGCCCTTCTGAAACATGAGCTGGTGAAAAATGCAGCCGTTACAGTAATTGAAAAGGGTGGAAATAAATATATCACAGCTTATTATACAGGAGAAGCCATCCCGGAGGATGAACTGAAGACCTTCCTGGAGCCGCTGATCCCGGATTATATGATGCCGTCTTTCTTTGTCAGCATTGAGGAAATGCCTGTGACACCGGGCGGTAAGATTGATAAAAAAGCACTGCCAATGCCGGAGGTAACCACGAACACTGCCAGCTATGTAGAGCCGGTTACTGCAGCTCAGAGAGCACTCTGTGAGATTTTTGAGAAAGCACTGGGAATTGAAAGAGTAGGGATTGAGGACAACTTCTTTGAGCTGGGCGGATCTTCCCTTACTGCATCCAAGGTTGCTGTTATGTGTCTGTCAAAGAATATTTCACTGGTATATGCGGATATTTTCAAATATCCTACTGTACGGGAACTTGCAGCTCTGGTTGATGATGACGGAGTTACAGAGGCTGCACAGAGCAAGAATGAATTTTCGGATTATAACTATAACAGGATCCAGAATGCGATCAGCGCAAATACAGAAGAAAATGCAGACCGGATCACAAAGGAAAAGCTGGGAGATATTATGGTCACAGGTGCCACAGGTTTCTTGGGGATCCATGTCCTTAAAGCATTTCTTGACAATTATGACGGTAAGGTTTACTGTCTTGTACGTAAGGGCAAATATGAATCGCCTGAAAAGCGAATGATGAACATGCTGATGTACTATTTTGATGATCCATACAAAGAGCTGTTTGAAAGCCGTATTATCTGTGTGGATGGGGATATTACCTCAAAGGAACAGGTAACAGGATTTTCAGAATACAAATTCAGCACCATCATTAACTGCGCTGCCTGCGTAAAGCATTTTGCGGCTGATGATGTACTGGAAAGAATTAATGTGCAGGGTGTGGAAAATCTGATCGATTTCTGTAAGAATAACGGCCGCAGACTGATCCAGATTTCTACGGTTTCCGTTGCGGGAGAGGGTTCTGACGGTGTTCCGCCAATGTCCAGAGTTTTCTGTGAGAATGATCTGTACATCGGACAGAATATTACCAACGAATATATCCGCACCAAATTCCTGGCAGAGAGGGCGGTTCTGGAAGCAGTTTCCGAGGGACTGGACGGCAAGGTAGTCCGGGTAGGTAATCTGATGAGCCGAAACTCTGACGGCGAGTTCCAGATTAATTTCATTACCAATGGATTCCTTCGCAGCCTGAGAGGTTATGCGGCTGTAGGTAAATTCCCTATGGGCGGTATGCATGAGGTGGCAGAATTCTCACCGATTGATTCTACTGCGCTGGCAGTTCTGAGACTGGCTCAGACCGACCGGAGATTTACTGTATTCCATGCATGCAACAGCCATCATATTTATATGGCAGACCTGATCTACGCAATGCGCAGCTATGGATTCAGGATTGATATTGTAAGAGATGAGGAGTTTGAGGCAGCAGTGAAGGAATTTGCAAAGACCGGTCAGGATTCTGATGCGGTTTCCGGACTGATCGCCTATACCTCACATAATGAAAATGAAATCTATACCATTGATTACAGCAATCGTTTTACAGCACAGGTTCTGTACAGGCTGGATTATAAATGGCCGGTTACAGATGACAGATATCTGGAAAATGCAATTGCAGCACTTGACAGACTTACATTTTTTGATTGATTCAGGAGGGAAAATTACAATGGAAATTATCACAAAAACAGAAGGTAACAAAGCAACTATGGAAATCAGCGGATGGCTTGATACACAGACAGCTCCCCAGTTAGGGGAGGCTCTGTCCGGACTTGAAGACAGCATCACAAGTCTGGTATTTGATTTTACAAATCTGGAGTATATTTCATCTGCAGGTTTACGTCAGGTAATCGTGGCCTACAAAAAAATGGCTCAAAAGGATGGATTTAAGATCATCAATGTTTCTGATGAGGTTTACGATGTATTCAGCCTTACAGGGTTTGACAGCAAGATCGATATTCAGAAGAAGTAACTGTTGATCAGATGCAGAAATTATACAGGATCAATATTAATCATTTTGAGGATCCGCTTAAGAATGAAAGGCTTCTGGATCTGGTTGGGATCAGAAGAAGAGAAAAGGTCATCAGGTATCGTATGCCTGATGACCGCAAAAGAAGTCTTGGTGCAGGGATCATCATCAGAAAAATCCTCGATGAAAACGGGCTTACGGAAAGCTGCCTGAGATATTCTGACAATGAAAAGCCGGTTGTGGATGGCCTTTTTTTTAATGTATCTCATGCGGGGGACTATGTTGTGGGTGTGCTGTCAGACTGCGAAGTCGGGTGCGATATTGAGAAAAATGCCAATGCGCCTCTTGAGGTGGCAGAACATTATTTCTACCATTCAGAGCTTGCTTACATCAAGACTGCGGAGGACAAAGATAAGGCGTTTTTTACGCTCTGGACATTAAAAGAAAGTTATATGAAAATGACAGGCAGAGGAATGAGCCTTCCTTTGGATTCTTTTGAAGTGGTTCCCACAGCAGAGGGGTTTGTCCTCGGAAAATCCTCAGAAAGGCCATGCTTTTTTGAGACAATGGAATTTGACGGTTATATTTTCTCGATCAGCAGTGAGAGGGTTTTTTCTCTTCACAATCCATTGGAAATTGTTTTCGACGATATTTATGTATGATCACAGATGATTTTTCAGACACGCTCTAGAGTTCCAATCAGACAGGAAAGCGTATATGTCAGATATTGCTTCTGCTGTACGGGAGAACTGAGGAAGGCATCGGAGCAGGTAAACCAGGTGTAACAGGTATTTCTGGTTGCTGCTTTCCGGTGCTTTCTGTCAATTCCGGACCCGAGAGATTTCGGGATAACCGTATCCTCCTCTGGGAGATAATAGTAATCCTTATAATCTGCATAGTATTGTTTCAGTTTCCCGTCAGTTGTTTTGATAATTAAATTGATTTCTTCGTCTTTTCCTGTCAGATAGAAGTCGGTGTTTCCATTGGAAAATTCCTGTGGCAGTGTGCAGGGGAGCTTCAGTTTCAGAATCAGGTTGTCTCCGTCAAATTCGCTGTATGTAACTTCATAATCTCCATCATAGATGCAAAGATATCCCAGCATATCAAAGATTCTTCCCAGTCCCAGCACATCCTCCAGGTTGTGTCCCAGAATTTCATCAGCTGTAAAGGCATCTCTTTTTTTCAGAAAATCTTTGTAAAGTTTAATGCATTCCTTACCATTATCATAAATCCTGTCTTTGATCCCCAGAAATTCTTCCATGCAGGGCTGTTTCATGGCAGACAGTTTTAAAAGTGACTTTAACGGTTTTAATGTCAGGTAGAGATCCAGCGACTGTTTTCCCGTAAACGGAGAGGGAATTCCATATTTTTCATATCGTGCTTCCAGATATGGCTGGTCGAAGCGGTCTCCGTTGTAGGAAATCAGCAAATCACATTGCTGAAGAAATTGTGAAAAAATTCTCAGAATTGTCTCTTCTTCACTTGCATTTTCCGCCATCCATTGATAAAAATTCCAAGTTTCATCTTCAATTCCAACAGCTCCGATCAGGTATAAATACGTGGAATTTCTTGATAATCCGGTGGTTTCAATGTCGTAAAAAACAGGTGTGAAATTGTATTTTTGGAAGAATTTTCCGGTGAAAAATTTAACAGTCTCAAAGTCTGGAAACCCTTGTAAAATCGGCATTTTTTTAACAATCATGTTATATTTTTCCTTTCTTGATTGTATTTAATTATACACAATATTTTGTAAATTGGGTAGTGAATTTTTAGTGAAAAAGATGTATAGTAGTAATAGAGATGTTACTGTTCACAGGTAGTATCCCGCGAGGTGTTTTGCCATGAATATGGCAAAATCCCGAGACATACAGGGCAAAATCCTATCACCGAAGGTGATTTGGAATGGATTTTGACCAAGTTGCTGTGAACGGAGTGAACAGTAACATAGCGGTTATTGTGAATGGAGTGCACAGTAACTAATCAAGATTTCTATTGCAGAGGGCATCGTCTGCAGCACCAGAAACAAAATAAACATGGGCGGTGGATACCAGCTCATGAAAAAGGAGGAAACGAATATATGGGAAAACTGACCTTTAAGGGCGGAATCCATCCTTACGAAGGTAAGGAACTGGCAAAGAATCATCCGATCGAGAAGTATCTCCCAAAAGGAGACATGGCTTACCTGATGTCTCAGCACATCGGAGCACCGTCTGTTCCGTGTGTCAAAAAGGGTGACCAGGTTCTCGCAGGACAGAAGATCGCAGATGCAGGAGGATTTGTATCTGTACCTCTTCACGCATCTGTATCAGGTACTGTTAAGGGGATCGAGAAGCGCCTGAACGCGACAGGTGCCATGATCGATGCGATCATCGTGGAGAACGACCAGCAGTATCAGGAAGTGGAGTTCACACCTGCGAAACTGGAAGATCTGACCAAAGAAGAAATCCTGAACCGTATCAAAGAAGGCGGAGTAGTAGGTATGGGTGGAGCCGGTTTCCCGACTCATGTCAAACTGGCACCGAAGGATCCTTCCAAGATCGAATACGTACTGGTAAACGGCGCAGAGTGCGAACCGTACATCACCAGTGACTACCGCAGAATGATGGAAGAACCGGAGAAAGTAGTCGAGGGACTTAAGGTTATTCTGAAACTCTTTGATTCTGCCAAAGGTTATATCTGTATCGAGGACAACAAACCGGACTGTATCGAAAAGATGCAGAAACTGGTCAAGGATATCCCGAGGATCGAAGTCAAAGAACTCATGACCAAATACCCGCAGGGTGGTGAGCGTACCCTGATCTACGCAACAACAGGCAGAGAGATCAACTCCAAGATGCTCCCGGCAGATGTTGGATGCGTGGTAGACAACGTAGAGACTGTAGTTGCTGTATATAAGGCTGTTATCCAGGGCAGACCTGTCATGGACCGAGTTGTGACGGTAACAGGTGACGGTATCAAAGAGCCTAAGAACTTCAGCGTTTATACAGGAACCGATATGTCTGAACTGATCGACGCAGCAGGCGGACTTAAGGCCAAGATCGAGAAGATCATCTCCGGTGGTCCGATGATGGGATTCCCGTTATATGATCTGCATATCCCGTGTACCAAGACAACCTCTGCATTCCTCTTCCTGGAGCATGATGCAGTAGCTGAGGCACAGAAGATCCAGACGGCATGTATCAACTGCGGCCGTTGTGTAGGTGTCTGTCCCGGCCATGTTCTTCCGGCTCGTCTGGCTACGCTGGCTGAACGTGGTGATATGGCAGGTTTTGAAGCACTGGATGGTATGGAATGCTGCGAATGTGGATGCTGCAGTTATATCTGTCCGGCGAAGAGACCGCTGACCCAGAGTATCAAATCTATGCGTAAAATGGTTCTTGCCAGCCGTAAGAAGAAATAGGGGGAGGGAACAAAATGGAACAAATGTTAAATGTATCATCTAATCCTCATGTCAGGGACAAAATGACAACAAGCCGGATCATGCAGCTCGTTGCACTTGCGCTGCTTCCTACCACACTGTTTGGTATCTGGAACTTCGGCTTCCGTGCACTTCTTGTTGTACTCGTGACGGTTGCGTCCAGCGTCTTTTTTGAATGGCTGTATGACCGCCTTATGCATAAAAAGAACACGATCAATGATTTCAGTGCAGTAGTTACAGGACTTCTGCTCGCACTCAACATGCCGCCGCAGATCCCGCTGTGGATGCCGGTACTCGGCAGTGCTTTTGCGATCATCGTTGTAAAACAGCTTTTCGGCGGTCTGGGACAGAACTTCATGAACCCGGCACTTGCTGCAAGATGTTTCCTGATGATCTCTTTTGCAGGCAAGATGACAGATTTCGCAGTGGACAAGTTGAGCGGATATCACTGTATTGATACCGTTACAGGAGCAACCGCTCTTGCAGAACTTAAGAACAGCGGATTCACAGCAGATTCCATCTCTGTAAAGAACCTGTTCATCGGTAATATCCACGGAACCATCGGTGAAACTTCAGCGATCGCGATCCTGATCGGTGCAGTGATCCTTCTTGCATTCAAAGTGATCGACCTCAAGATCCCGCTTACATATATTGGAAGTTTTGCGGTATTTGTAATCCTTTACATGCTTGGAACAGGCGAAGGTTTTGATGTGAATTATCTTTTCAGTCATCTGTTCGGCGGCGGTCTGATGCTTGGTGCATGGTTCATGGCAACTGACTATGTAACGACCCCGATCACACCGAATGGACAGCTGATCTACGGATGCTGTCTCGGTGTTGTCACAGCGATCTTCCGTCTCTTTGGCGGATCCGCAGAGGGTGTTTCCTATGCGATCATCTTCTGTAACCTTCTGGTACCGCTTATCGAGAAAGTGACCAAACCGGTTGCTTTTGGAAAAGGAGGTAAAAAAGCATGAGTATTGTAAAAGATACGATCGCGATCACAGCGATCACGCTTGTTGCCGGTCTTGCACTTGGCGTAGTTCAGGATATCACAGCAGATCCTATCGCACAGCAGCAGGAGCAGTCCAAACAGGAAGCATACAAGGCTGTCTTTGAAGATGCGGACAGCTTTGAAGTATACGATGTAGATGCTGACGCACTGGCAGCAAACCTTGCAGAGAATAATTTCAATGCACAGACGATCAACGAAGTGATGGAAGCAAAGGATGCTTCCGGTGAGACGATCGGCTATGCGCTCAACGTTACAGATTCTGAAGGATATGGCGGAGACATCCAGTTCACCATGGGAATTCAGAATGACGGAACCTTAAACGGAATCTCCATCCTGTCCATCAGCGAGACAGCTGGACTTGGTATGAAAGCCAAGAATCCGGATTTCCAGGACCAGTTTAAGGATAAGAACGTAGAAAAATTCGAATATACCAAGACAGGTGCCACATCTGACGACCAGATCGATGCGATCAGTGGTGCCACAATTACTACAAATGCCATGACAAACGGTGTAAATGCCGGCCTTTGTGCATTTCGTTATGTGGAAGGAGGAGCAGAGTCATGAAAGCAAATACACCTGCTGAACGTCTTGTAAACGGTATTATCAAAGAAAACCCGACTTTTGTGCTGGTACTGGGTATGTGTCCTACACTGGCAGTTACCACATCCGCGATCAACGGTATCGGAATGGGACTTACCACAACAGTAGTCCTTGCAATGTCCAACCTTATGATCTCCCTTCTTAGGAAATTCATTCCGGACGGAGTTCGTATGCCGGCATTTATCGTTGTCGTTGCATCTTTCGTAACTATTGTACAGATGCTTTTACAGGGATTTATCCCAAGCCTGTATTCCGCACTTGGAATCTATATCCCTCTGATCGTTGTAAACTGTATCATCCTTGGCCGTGCAGAGGCATATGCTTCCAAGAATCCTCCGATCCCGTCATTATTTGATGGTATTGGTATGGGACTTGGATTTACCTTAAGTATCACCTGCATCGGTGCAGTCCGTGAACTTCTCGGTGCCGGACAGCTTTTCGGACATCAGATTCTTCCTCTCGCAGCAGACGGAAAGTTCGGATATGAGCCGATCACGATCTTTATTCTTGCACCTGGAGCATTCTTCGTTCTCGCAATGCTTGCAGCACTCCAGAACAAATTCAAGATCGGTGCTGCCAAGAGAGGCATTGATCCGAGTGAAGGCTGCGGATGCTGCGCAGGCTGTGATACCTGCAACAACACAATGTGCAAAGGAGGCAAGGAAGCATGAAAGAATTATTACTGATCCTGGTAAGTTCTGCGATCGTCAACAACGTAGTCTTAAGCCAGTTCCTCGGACTCTGCCCGTTCTTCGGTGTATCCAAGAGAATCGAAACGGCAGCAGGAATGGGTGGTGCGATCATTTTCGTTATCACATTGTCTTCCTTTGTAACAGGTCTGATCTACAACTTCATCCTGGTACCGACAGGCATGGAATATTTACAGACGATTGTATTTATTCTCATCATCGCAGCACTTGTTCAGTTTGTTGAAATGTTCCTCAAGAAAGGTATGCCGGCACTGTATCAGTCACTCGGTGTATACCTTCCTCTGATCACAACAAACTGTGCAGTTCTTGGTGTTGCCCTGACAAACGTACAGAAAAGCTACAACATCCTTCAGGGAACTGTAAACGGATTTGCAACAGCAGTCGGATTTACGATCTCTATCACCCTGATGGCTGGTATCAGAGAAAAAACTGAATACAACGATGTTCCGGAATCTTTCCAGGGCTTCCCGAAAGTACTGCTTACAGCAGGTCTGATGGCGATTGCATTCTTCGGATTTTCCGGACTGCTCAAGTAACGAAGGAGGCGTAGGTTATGGATATTAATGCAATTATCGTGGCAACTGTCGTTGTTGCAGCAGTGGGCCTCTTTATTGGAATCTTCCTCGGCGTTGCCGGCAAGAAGTTTGCGGTAGAAGTCGATGAGAAGGAAGTTGCTGTCCGTGAAGCACTTCCGGGAAACAACTGTGGTGGATGCGGATACCCGGGCTGTGATGGTCTGGCAGCAGCGATCGCCAAAGGTGAAGCACCGGTCAATGCATGTCCGGTAGGCGGCGAAGCAGTTGGAAAAGTGATCGCAGGGATCATGGGACAGGAAGTTGTCGAGAGCGCACGTATGGCTGCTTTCGTAAAATGTACCGGAACCTGTGAAAAGACAAAAGACAACTACACTTACACAGGTGTAGAAGACTGTGAAATGATGGCATTCATCCCTGGCGGCGGTGCCAAAGCCTGTTCCTACGGATGTATGGGATTCGGAAGCTGCGTAAAAGCCTGTCCGTTTGATGCGATCCATATCGTGAACGGTGTTGCAGTCGTAGACCGTGATGCATGTAAAGCCTGCGGTAAATGTATCGCAAAATGTCCGCATCATCTGATCGAGCTTGCACCATACGAGCAGAAGACTTTCGTAGGCTGCAGCTCCCATGCTAAAGGCAAGGCTGTTACAACTGCCTGTGAACTTGGATGTATCGGATGTAAGAAGTGTGAGAAGACCTGTCCGAACGGTGCGATCACTGTTACAGACTTCTGTGCACACATCGATTACGACAAATGTACAAACTGTGGTGCATGTAAAGAAGCATGCCCGAGAAAAGTTATTCTCTAAAACCCCATATCATATGAATAAGATCCCGGCCGTGAGAGGCAATGCTTCTCCGGCCGGGATCTTTTCGAATAGATGTTTGCTTTTTGCTTTTTGTTATGTTATGATTGAAAAACAGGAAAAAATTTTGATTAGAGCAGGAGTAGAGTTTGCATGATTTCATTCATTTGCGGCCAGGTGGCAGATACAACAGAGAATTCTGTGATCATAGAGACAGGCGGGATCGGGTATGAGGTTTTTATGACAGGGACAGCAATTGAGCAGGTGGTCCGCATGGAAGGTAAGGTGAAAGTCCATACGTATTTCCATGTGCGTGAGGATGCCATGCAGTTATATGGTTTCTGGAACAAAGATGATCTTCAGATGTTCCGGCTTCTTCTTGGTGTCAGCGGGATCGGACCGAAGGCTGCACTGGGGGTCCTGGCAGGACTTACTTCTGATGAACTTCGGTTCGCGGTACTCTCCGATGATGTCAAAACCCTCTCCAAGGCACCTGGGATCGGTAAGAAGACCGCCCAGAAATTGATCCTTGAACTGAAAGATAAACTGAAACTGGAGGATGCGTTTGAGAAGAAACTGGCACATGAGCAGGAGGCAGCAGTCCTTGCCGGTGCAGACTTCCATGATGGACACCAGGAGGCAGTGGAAGCCCTGACAGCACTTGGCTACAGCAGTTCCGAAGCACTCAAGGCAGTCCGCAGAGTCACAGATGTAGACCCGGGCGATGTGGAAGCAATCCTCAAGGCCGCCCTCAAACAATTATAATGGAGTAATGATATAAATGGAAAAAAGAATGATCACAACAGATGTGACAGAGGAGGATCTGCCTCTGGAGGGAAACCTCCGCCCACAGACTCTCGATGAATACATTGGTCAGGAAAAAACCAAAAACACACTCAAGATCTATATAGAAGCCGCGAAACAGAGACACGATGCCCTCGACCATGTTTTGTTTTACGGACCTCCGGGACTTGGTAAGACCACTTTATCCGGGATCATTGCCAATGAGATGGGCACTCATATGAAGGTAACATCCGGCCCGGCGATCGAGAAACCGGGCGAGATGGCGGCAATCCTTAATAATCTTCAGGAGGGGGATATCCTCTTCGTGGATGAGATCCATCGTCTGAACCGTCAGGTGGAGGAAGTTCTTTACCCGGCGATGGAGGATTTTGCGATTGACATTATGATTGGGAAGGGAGCTTCCGCCAGATCTATCCGTCTTGATCTTCCGAAGTTCACTCTGGTCGGTGCGACAACAAGAGCGGGACTTCTTTCCGCGCCGCTCCGCGACCGTTTTGGGGTGATGCACCATCTGGAATTTTATAATAAGGAAGAACTTCAGACGATCATCCTTCGTTCAGCAGATGTCCTTGGTGTTGAGATCGATACCAGAGGTGCGGCAGAGATCGCCAAGCGTTCCAGAGGAACCCCGCGTCTTGCAAACCGCCTTCTCAAGAGAGTCCGTGATTTTGCACAGGTCAAATACGATGGAAAGATCACGAAAGAAGTAGCTGATTTTGCACTGGAACTTCTGGAAGTTGACCGGTATGGTCTGGATCAGACGGACCGCAAGATACTGGAGATGATCATTCAGAAGTTTAACGGCGGACCGGTAGGGCTGGATACCCTGGCGGCAGCCATCGGAGAAGATGCAGGAACCATCGAAGATGTGTATGAACCGTACCTGATTCAGTACGGATTTTTAAACCGCACGCCGAGAGGACGGGTGGCTACGGAGCTGGCATATCATCATTTGGGAATCTAAGGGGTTGTTTTTTGGGGGATTTTGTTTATAATAGAAGAGAGTCCTGACAGCGGAACATTTTGGTAATGTTTCAAAAAATTGTGGACTGTCTGCAAAATCGCACACTGTTTTTGCAGAGCATACATAAAATGGAGGAAATGCCGTAATGCCAGCAAAAAATACAATTAAGGTATTAATCGGAGGAAAGATCATCACATTAAGTGGATATGAAAGTGAAGAATATCTGCAAAATGTGGCTTCTTATATGAACCATAAACTTGCCCAGCTTTCCGAACTGCCGGGATACAACCGACAGCCGGTGGAAACAAAAAACACGCTGCTCAGCCTGAACATTGCAGATGATTATTTCAAGGCAAAGCATCAGGCAGAAGTTTTTGAAGAGGATTCCCAGCTGAAAGATAAGGAAATGTATGATCTGAAACACGATCTGATCGAAGCACAGATCGAGGTTGAGAATCTGAAGAAGG
>ERZ780157.3731-NODE-3731-length-12373-cov-3.161877_pt1 | contig 12373 bp, 10 predicted proteins | sample MGYA00511169_ERZ780157 | MGnify/ENA primary metagenome ERZ780157 (study PRJEB29588, sample SAMEA1965149) | human gut metagenome | biome: human gut; feature: human-associated habitat; material: faeces | place: Denmark | collected 2008/2010 ... | reverse complement strand
TAAGAGCTAGACCCCTGTCCAAGACGGTGAGATTCAACGTCATTGAGCACGAGGTGCAGAAGACGAACGGTCTCTCCAACATCCGCAAGCAGTTCCGTATGTTCTAAATGAATGAGAGGAGAAGGACAAAGGTGAATCTTGCTCTATTTGTTCGACAAACACGCTATGGGCTAGGACTATACACGGATTGGTAAATGCGGAAGGAATGAGCTTCCATAGTCACATTCGCGCAGAACTGATAACTAGGAGTGAACGGCAACGCGCACGGCTACTAATGGCCACCATCCCGATCGCACTGCCACACCTCGATATCGGGATCATCCTCAGTGAAGTCATCGTACACCGACTTCCTGTCCGTATTCACGTAGCTGACCCACCTGTACCCGGGCTTCAGCTCAGGGAAGTCGATCTCTTCTCTACGCATCACTCCGCCTTCCATCCGCCACGTCGCGTTCTTTGCGCTATCCCCCAGATTCATAACCCCCACAAATCGCAGATCCGTGCTTCTGAGAAGAAAAGCAACAGTATGAGTAACATTATTCACGTAGTAAGCAAACGGTTTATATGAAGAATACAACTAATCGTCAATCGCCGACCGATCGCTCACAGAATACTGATATCGGAACGTCAGCAACTGCTTGGTGTAGTTGAGCAGGCCAATGCTCGGGCCCGTCACCAGCCAGTTCTGATTGGAGAACACCCCAACACGATCCAAGTCCAACATTGGAGGCGAGGCTGAAAACTCCACAGCGGTCAGGTACTCATCGCCCATGAAGAGGCGCGGGATGCCGGGCGTGAGGAGGAACAGGGAGTGAATGAGGAGTGCGTGCTTCATCGCTTGGGTTGTTGTGCGCGTGTTGTCTGAATCACCTTCTGAATCACCATCTTCAACACCCTCTGCAACCCCCTCCTTCCCATACAGTCGCTGACAGCGCGAAAGGAGACGGGTCTAGACATCACCACCACACGACACACCCACCTCCTGCGTGTTCAGTGTAATCACAGTGCTATCAGCAATGGACCCGAACAGCGCAAAGTACTCCAACACGTCCTTCTCCTTGATGACGCGCACCAGCGTCACGGCGAGCAACTGACTACCTCTGCACCTCACTCCCACAACCCTCACTCACATCGATTCATCCAACGCACCGCGGAACCCCAACCCGTGCTGTGAGGTGGAGGCAGTGATGTCACGCACCATCGAGTCGGGGTTCTTCACGCTCACCACACCACGCGTGTCCTCGCCGAAGAGGAAGGGAATCGAGGCACTCATGGAGCGGAGGAAGCGCACCGCCTTCTCGTTGTCGCTGCCCTCGCCCTGCTCGCACTCGCGACTGTCCAGACGCAGACACAGCAGTCCGCGCCACCACAGCCCCGTGAACCCGAACTCGTTCACGAAGCGTGTAAGCATCGTCTTGAGCAGCGTGTGACTCACCGTGCCCGTTCGCAGATCCGGCTTGCCACACGTCCGACCCTGGGAGTGGTACAGCGGCGCCTCCGCGTCGAAGAGCGAGCCGAACCAGGTGCTGTTGGCGGAGCCGTCGTAGTTGTACCAGTCGGAGGCGGTGGAGAACTGCGTGAGATCGACGTCGTGAAGCGACGACATGCCGGTGAAGGAGATGTTGGCGAGCAGCGAGTGGAGCGAGGACTGCAACCCGTAGCGGGGGTGCGGGATGCCCGGATAGACGACACTGGCGTGGTCTAGAATGAGAGGCGGGGAGAGGAGGGTACACCAACAGGAGGAATCGATCACGGATGATTCGCAAACATGGGTCTCGAGGTTCATGAACTCCACCGTCATCACGCCGAGGTGACGCAGATAATCGAGGTAGTAGTTCGTGCTCGAGTACGAGCCCTCTCCTACGCATTAGACGAACAATCGGAGGGGACGAGTGAAGGACGGAACGTGAATATAGTAGATTACATTGTACGGAGTGTGCGCCGCGGAAAAGCGCGTGTACCGGTTGGAGGAAGAGGCGTCGTGATCAACGTTCCTCCACTTCTTCGTGATGCTGTAGGATCTAGCGTTGAGTCACCGCGACAGCCGTACAGGAATTGTCCGTTCTGGATCAAGTGAATTCGACTATCCTTGTCGGAGACGACACGGTATGCAAACTCGGCATTGCTGTCAATACCACCTACATTATAGAACCAGAACCCGCTGCTTTGAGGACTAGGGGTGAGCAGGCGAACGAACTCGCTACAGCATCGAGTACTCTTGCTCGGATCCGCCCAACGTGGATGCCAGCACAAACACACTTCTAGCGTACGGCGCGTAGACGCGGAATGCCATGCCACGCGTATAGACATGACCGTCGGGCAGAGTATAGTGCTTGTCCCCGGACCACGGATAGAAACCAATTACTGTTATATTTTGGCACTCGGAGCCGGAAAAGCCTGGAGGACACGTCTTTGTCACAACGGTGGGATCTCTGTTGTGATTTCTCGTTACCAGCACGATGACCGTAACGATGCAGCAGAGAATCGCGGCGAGAAGCGCGGCGAGGAGACCACATCGCGTCTTCGTCGTCTTCGGCTGCTCCATGACTCTCCGCCCGTTGTTCTTCCCGACTCTCCAATCCCTGCTGGAATCTCCCTGATGCCGCATCGAAAGGGAGTAGTACTCTCGTTTTGGCGCGCTTCTGTTGCCCTGAAATCGCGATGACATGGGGAATGCGGAGGCGATTCAGAAGCACTTCACGGGACGAATGAAACCAAAACAATGCGTAGTAAAAAACACATTGATAATGAACAACCACTAAACGTACTGTCTATAGGAATTGACGACCGCTTCAAACTCCTGGAGCATTTCCACGGATACCTTCTTCTGCGAGTACTTGGCTATCACCCGGTCAAGCTCCTCCTTCTTTTCGTCATCGTCAATCTGCTCCACCAAGTGATATCCCTCCTCCTGTATTCTATTATTCTTGTCTTGCAGTTTCAAGTACTCCTCCGTCTTCTTCGACTCCTCGTTCATGACGCCCTTCAGCACCTTCATCTCCTCCGCAGACCACGTGGCTTGCATGTCCTTCGCCTTCACTTCCTTTCCCGAGTCCATGTCCTTGATCGACAGCGACAAGTTGCCGTTCACCGACATCTTGAAATTGATTTGGAAGCGGTTCTGGAACGCCGCCTTCGGCTGCTCCACCTTGAAGCGGATCTGCTTGATCTTGGAGTTCTCGTCGCACATCTCCTTGTCGCCCTGGTACACACGGAACGGAATGTGCTTCATCATCGGCTTCGTGTTCGTGATCGGCAGCGTCACCTCGAACGGCAACTTCTCTCCTGCCTTGATCAGCACGATCATCTTGCCGTCCCCGCCCTGCAGACCGATGCACGAGGGGCATTGCGGCACCACGGTCATCGAGCCCACGTCCACCATGGGGGGTTGCGGGGTGGGGGTTTCAGAGGGTTGAGGAGTGGTAGTTTCAGAGGATTGAGGGGTGGGGGTTTCAGAAAGTTGAGGAGCAGGGCTCTCAGGCGTCACCGCCTCATTCAGCTTCCCATCTTCCTCCTTCAAGATCTCGGGGTGCTGTGTGAGGTAGTTGGCGTACTTGGCAGCGCCGTACGCCACGCACTCGTCGGGGTTCACCGTGTGCTTGACTGTGAGGTTGAAGTGCTCCTTCAGCTCCTTCTCCACCATCAGCAGACGCGTCGACCCGCCCACCAGCACGATCTCGTCGATGTCCTCCGGCTTCAGACCCGCCTTGGCGATCGTCTCGTCGCAAATCTCGATGGAGCGCTTGATCTGGTTGTAGATGAGTTGGTTCATGTGGTTGCGCGACAGCGTGTAGGTCCAGTCGATGTCGTCGTTGATGGTGATGTCGGTAGAGAGCACAGAGGTCAGGTCAATCTTGGCGTCTTCGCACTTCTTCCGCAACTTGCCCTTGTCGCGCGTTGTGATCTCCTCGAAGTCATCATTGCCGCTCATCTCTTCGTTGTACGCGTCAATAACGTCCTTCATGATGATGGCGTCAAAGTCGCTTCCTCCCAAGAATTCGTCGCCGCCAAGCGCGACCTCTGTGAATTGCAAACCCTTGATGTGCATCACCGTCACATCGAAAGTGCCACCACCCAGATCGTAGATGAGAATCGTCTTCTCTGCTGCGTCCTGTGCCAAATCCGCATACGCATAGGCCGCGGCCACTGGTTCCGTGATAATGGCGATGGCGTTCAATCCACTGATGTTGGCAGCATCACGCACGATTTGGCGTTGCAACTGCGTGTATCGCGCGGGCACGGTGATGACGACGTCCGTGATGGGGAATCCGGCGAAGGACTGGGTCATGGACTTCAAATGGGACAGGATGTACGCTGAAATCTGTTCCGGGTATCTCCTTTCCTCCTTGTTATTTTGCTTTATGCTAATCATCGGTTTGTTGTTGCCATCGTCCACAATGCTGAACGCCACCGAATCCTGCATGCGTTTGACGATAGGGTCCGAGAACTTGGCACCAATGAGTCGCTTGCAGTCGTGGACCACTTCCTTCGGACGCGTCGTCATTCTTGTCTTTGCGATGAAACCGGCAATGAAGGGGGGATCGCCCGATGCTGGGAAGCACACGTAGGAGGGGACGATGGGTTTCCCGTTCTTGTCGACAACCATATCGATTCTCCCGTTGCGGTAGATCGCCGAAGCAGAGTTCGTCGTTCCCAAATCAATGCCGAAAGCGGTAGATGTACTCATTTCCAAATAATGCAATCTGTTTCAGTCATACCATGAGGCGTTTCATCCCCGAAATTGTGTAGGATTCTGACACTTGTCGTTTAAAGTGGATTTGCTTGAGTATTTCGTGTGGTTGTGAGTGCTATTAGATAGGAGAGTGATTGAGAGTCATTGCGAAGGAGTGATGACGCGATCAAGTGAAGGAAGAAAACAGGAAACACTCTACTCAACAACAGCATTTGAAAAGTCCATTTCCGGGTGCTACACCTCAACCACGACTCGGAGAACTACATCACGCATAAACTGCTGCAACGCCTCCTGCTTCCTCTGCTCGTCGCTTGTCAGAAGGCCTCGCTCCTTCTGTTTCTGATCGTACTACCCATCACTTTTACACACGCGAACCTACCATCATCTTCTCCACCTGGGACCGTAGACTGCCCTCCAGCGCGTCCAGATTCACTGGCGGAGGATCGATCTGTGAAACGTCCACTTCGGGTTCGCCCTCTACCACGTGCGGCCACCAGTGGTCGCCTTCGTTCTTCTCCAACTCCACTCGAATCAGGCGATCGGCTCCTTCTCCCTCCAGCGTCCACACCGAATCGTCCACCTTGATGCGCTGGAAGGTTGCACCCTAAGCGTGACTCCAAACACGCGAAGCCACGTCAAGCACGGGCGACGATCCACGAAGACCCACAACCAAGTGCTTCGGCTCGATACGGCAATCCACGTTACGTCCCTTGGTGGAAGCAGGGACAGGAATGAGGACGGTCACGTTCTTCACCGTTTGCGTCCAGGAATACGTGTCAAACGAGGTGCCAAATCCTTCGTTAGCTAGAGTAAAATGGATGAGAGGAAGCACAAACGTTTCAGCTTCTCCATGGTGGTAATAGTGCAATGCGAAGGAATGGAGGGGGATAGCAAAAGAGAATAATGCATTGTCATTCTTACAGCACATTTCTTCGCAACAAAGAGGAGAAAACGGCAGGTAAAACAACAACCTGGAGAAGGGAATATCGCACACTTATTTAGCACGGGATCTCATCTGTCTTCTCTTGCGTCTCAGACGTCGCATACGTTTCTTAGCCCACTTCGCTCTCATTCTAGAATGACGGTAAGCGCTTCGTCCTCGATCTCCCTCACGAAGCCCCCAAAAGCACGCTCAAACTCCACCTACTTGGTTCAATCGAATCGAAATCTGTCGAGAGAATGCTTGTTTCTGTTACGCGTTGGGGTGAATTGACGCAATCTTGGAGATAAAGCGGAGAAACGCACTTTTGAAAACAAACAGCAGAAACAGCAATTAGCAACACTTCTTTTTCTCCTCCTCTTCCTCACACTCCGACATCAGGCTGATCTTGACCGTTTTCTTCTCCAGGGGCAATGGACTGGAGGTGGGCTTGGTCGTTTCCAGCTTGTTGCACGAGTTCAGTTCGTAGATCTCTGCACATCAGCACGCCTCACCACCACTACGCTTCAACACCGTGGAAAATGCCTCCTCAATGCCCGTTCGGTCGTAGGCACTCGTCTCCAAAAACGCCATGTTGTGCTTCTCCGCGTACGCCACCGCCTCTTCGGTGGAAATGCAGCGCTGGTTTGACAGATCGCACTTGTTTCCGATCTATTCGTGATTAAAACTAGTAGGAATCACCAAAACCACCACGATGTTTCCCTCCGAGTGCTGTCGCAGTTCGGATAGCCAACCCTCCACGTTCTCAAAGGAGGAGCGGGAGGTGATGTCGTAGACCATGAGGGCGCCCGCGGCTCCACGGTAGTACCTATTCATCACATCCAAACGATATTCTGACGCGCTCGTGATGGAACGATAACGCTCCTGGCCGGCTATACATAAAGCTTCCTCCCACACCATCTCACCTGTATCCCAGATTTGTGCTTTGATCACGGAATTGCCCACTTTCACGCACTTGGCGGAAAACTCGACGCCCACGGTTGCCTTCGAGTCCAAATTGAATTCGTCCTTCGTGAAGCGAGACATGATGTTCGTCTTCCCCACGTTGGAATCGCCGATTAGCACAACTAGTCCGTGATTCTCCCTGCGCTCGCCCACTCTTGTACAGATAATCGTAATGATCATCCATTTCTGCCGTCGATGCAACCAGTCCTTGATGGATCCCACGTTCCCCCGTTTTCCGCCCCATCGCTTCCCGCTGCGAAACTCGCTTCATAAACCGGATTCTTTGGGATGAACAAGAAGGAAATCTGTGTGAATCTGCTGTACAGGCACTGCATGCGGTGTCTGTCACTTCAGATGGAAGACAGGGGGGTGTCGATTGAAAAGACGACTAACGCTCTCTTCGAAGATATGAACTGCCGTTGCATCGCGCTCAAGGCACAGGACGATTTGGAAATGGTTTTCCTGTCTTCCATCGAGAAGGATCACACGATTCTGTTCGAAATGGTGAGTCACACCGTGGACTACATTCAGGTGATCGGAGAGAGTCGGATACGCTTGCTTCCGTAACGGATAGGCGCCTTCTTCCCGTCGCAGCCTCCTCCCCTCCAATTCACCTTCGAAACGTTCAACGCGATGCTGGAGTTGCTCTTTCCGTCCATTTTGAGGCGTAGTAGTTTGGGCGTCGGCGATTCGGTCACGTCCTCCGACTTCGTCTTCGTGTCCATTGCCTTGTTTGGAGTGGGTTTCATAATTCAGCGTGACGGATAGGAGATTGAGTTGCTGACCTTCAACGACCTCCTCCGCCTTCTCTTCGGAGACAACCGGAAGCGGCTATCGCGCGAGAGCCTTTGGAATCAGGTGTGCGCCTATCTGACGCCGTGTCGGCAGGAGCGCATTCGCAACTTGTTCCTCTTCTTCTGCAGCTCCGGGAAGGACAACCTGTCCGCCATCGAGTGCGTGTCGTTCCTCACCTTCCTCTTCTGGATGGAGTCGATCGCCTTCATCACCGGTCGCTACGCCTCCCCGTTGCTTCTCCTCCACTCGCTAACGCGTAGCATCAACTACAAGCCGGTCGCGCTCGAGTGCACTTCCAAGCTGTTCGCCGATTTCCATCTCCGCTCGACCGACTCCATTTCGTTCCACCAGTGCATCCTCTGGCTCTACTCGCACGGCGCGGAGTATCTCTGCGCGTCGAAGAACGCCATTGCGTCGGACCCCTGCGTGACCTGCCACGCGGACTACCTGTTGGCTCTTCTCGCCTCCGCCTTCGACCACAACCGTCTCACCTACGAGGAGATCATGGCTCCGCTGAAGGACATCTCGAAAAGTGGGGGCCCCCTCACCAAGGAGGTGGTGTCGTTCTTCTTCATGGGCATTCTGCGCCCCAACCTCTTCGACGAGGAACACAAGTACTTCTCGATCCTCTGCAACGCCGTGTCGCTGCTGTTTGGAGACGAAATCGACCGACGCACCTTCCTCTACTGCGTTACTGTGATGGTCCTTCTGAATCATAAAACCACTGAACACAAAGCCATCTTGCGGCTGTGTTACGCGTGTCTTGGCGCCGTCTCGAGCGACGACCTGAGGCGGATGCTGACAGACGCCTTCGTGTTCTCCTCGCGTTTAGTGATCCATGGTTATCAAGACATCACTGTGCATACGGAGGAGAAGAGTCGGAGTGTGCTGAAGGAGTGCTGGCCCTTGTTAATGAAGAAGGTCCCCATCACTGAACACGCGGACGTTTCCTTCGACGCGTTCTGTGACGTCGCCACGCTTCTCCTCTCCTTCTTCTGCAAGGCGTCGCACTTCAACGACCCCGTGGTGGCGCTGAAACAGTATCTTGTGGACGGGAAGGTGGAGGAGAGGAATGTGGTGTTGGAGGGTGAGTGTGGGTATGAGGCGTTATTGGAAGGGGAGTGCGAGCCGGTTGCGGGGGTTTCGCTGTGGCAGACGCTGTTTCCGGCGAGGGGTATGATGACGCAGTATCCAACGAGGGGTATGACAACGACGCAGCTATCACAACAGGAATCAGAGCTGAAGGCGGCGCCTGCCTCCGTGTTCATATACTCCGTCTTCTCTCCTGTCTCCGCCATCGGATGCTCGTGCATCGTCGCGGAAGCTGTGTGGCGTCATGTCTAGACGGTTCTCCGCGCGCTCGCCTCCGCGTTGACGATGACAGTGGCCAGCGCGGACACGCTCTTCTCGCTGTACCAGAACCAGCCCGAATTCCTCTTCTTCTCGGACTATTCTCACATCATGCACTCTCTATGCGAAGGAGTCTCCAGCACGCTCCGCGCGGGACTCTTCTCTCTTCTGGACTGGGAGAAATCGAGCCGAATTCGGACAGACGACTTGTTCTTCCTGCTGTTGGAGTTGCAGACGCTGCTGCAGCCCAAGGAGGACGGTTACACCGCCCTGTGGAGGTGGCTGCAGCGGTTGGAGACGGACCACGGTTTCCCCTTGCTGTCGCTTCAACTCTTTATCCAGTTGCAGTGTAAGCTCCTCGCCGCGATCCTGCCAGGCGTGTGCGAGTGCACGGGCCGCGACCTGCAGGCACTGCTTCGCTCCATCACCGCCTCCTTCACCACGCACACAGCGTCCTTCCTTCACCCGCCCGCCTCGGCAGACCTCTTCGCGTTTAACGCTCTGTCGTACAGCGAGGTGTTCGTGCAGGAGGAGGTGGTTCGCGACCCCGAGTTGATGCTGAGCGCGTTCAAGGGGTGGCTGGACGAGGACAATTTGGTGATTGACAGTGCGGTGCTGTCGAGTCAGGACGTGTTCGCGCAGCGGAGGGAGAGTCTGTGCGCGTATCTGGGCGTGGCGGGCTTGACGTCGCGTGATGTTGTTGCCTGTGTGTGTGAGGGCTTTGGGGGTGAGGGTGATTGTGATTGTGATTGTGATTGTGATTGCGATTGCGATTGTGATTGTGATTGTGATTGTGATTGTGATTGCGATTGCGATTGTGATTGTGACTGTGATTGCGATTACGGTGAAGACGACGACCACGACAGCACGCTGAACGACTCCCTCATTCCCCTTCCCCAACTCATTCAATTCTGGGACCGCTTCTTCCCGCTCTCGCCCCTCTCGTCGTGGGTGCAGCAGCGCATCACGCTCCTCTCTGACCTCTTCAGCGTCTTCTCCGTCCGCGTCACTCAGCCGGACGGCACACAGAGCGACCGCGTGTACATCCACACGATCGCCGCCTTCATCTGCTGCCTGCTGGACGACGACATCATGTCATTGCTGCTCCACGTTCTGCGTCTCCACGGACACGCTGCGGCGCTCAGCACGCAGGAGGTGATTCGCACACTTCGCTTCCTTGCGAGCTGCGTCATCTTCATCGAGCAAGCAATGCGCTTCCTGCTGACGCGTAGATCGGGCGTTTCGTTCTTCAGCACCACCGAATTCGACTCCTTCTTCGCCTCCGTACTGCTCGACATGGGCTTCGACGCGTCGTCCTCGTATCTCCCCACCGACGTGTTCCACGTCGTGCTTCACGCTCCTTCTCTCTTCCTCTCCTCCTCCACGTATCTCCAGCACTGTCTTCCCACGGTTCGGAGAAGTCTGTTCAGTCAGATCGAAGCCGTGCTATTGAAGAACGAGGCCAGCTTGCGCGCGTGTTATCCCGCCCTGAAGCGCGTGGCAGACAACGGCGTGGTTTTCCGCGGGGATTACTACCGTGCGATGTGCTCCGACTTCCGCGGCAGCATGCCCGAGAAGCTCCTGTTCATGACGGTGGTGGACGGCGTGTGGGACCGTAGCATGACTGGACGAGGCGTGACGGAGGGCTGTGAGCCAGAGACGCTGTTGAAGGCGATCGCGTCGCTTCTGTACACCGACGCCGCCTTCTTCGCGCAGTACGCGGACGTGATTCATCCTTCGGAAGACGACTTGTGGAGTTTCAACGAAGTGTACTCGTTCTTCTTCTCCATTTACCAGATCTACAACGACGTGACGTTTATACGTTCGCTTTATTTTTAGCTGCTCGGCACGCCAGACGGTCCCGTGTCCACACTGCAAATCATGGCAGAAATCCAGGCGATTTCATGCTTCATCCAGTCGTCGGCAGAGTACACGTCGGACCTCACCGACGACGATCTGCAAGCCTTTCTGCAGGACGCGCCCTTCTTCGTCGTGACGGAGGACGTGCTGAAGGGTGAGTTGAATGGGAGTGTTGTCAAGCCGTTCGGAAGTGATCCGTCGTTGATGCTGGCTTCAGCGCTGCGGAAGTCGGTGCCTGCGATGGCGGTGCCGGTTGCTGAGTCGGTGCCAGTGATGGATTCAGTGCCAGTTGCTGTTCCGTGTGCTGTGCGGACGGAAGCGGTGCCGTTGGCGACGGCGATACCTGTGGAGAAGGTGGGTGAGTTGCGTCAGGGTGTGAGTCCGCTGTGTCAGGGCGTGAGTCCGCTGTGTCAGGGGGTGGGTGAGTTGCGTCAAGGAATCAGTGAACTGCATCGAGGAGTCAGTGAGCTTCATCAAGGAGTGCCCGTGCCCACAGCAAGTGTTGTGGTTCCCACTGTTGCTGTGAATCAGGGCACCACTGCAACTCAATGTGGTAATACTGTGAATCACGTCGCCGCTGCTCAACCCCCCATTCAACAGAACATCGCCACGCAACCCCCCATTCAACAGACCATCGCCGTGCCCACAATCAGCATTCAACAGACCATCGCCGTGCCCACAATCAGCATTCAACAGACCACTCCCAGCGTTGCATGCGAGAACGCGGAAGCACTCAACCCACCTCCCTTCACCGAAACCACCATCCCCATCACCCCCATTCCTTCACTGAACGACGCTCCAAGCCGAAAAGAGGGAGATCTTCTCACCGCGGGATTCCGACGTGCAGTGGCTGCATTCCCCCATCCTGTCCGCATCGAGGCGTTTCAGCCTCAATTTGCCTCCAAATCGGGACTGAAGTGGTCGTGCGAGGAGTTGGTGCAGGCTCTCAACGCGTATTGGAGAGAGGATAAAGGAGAATCGGTCCGATTCTTGTACTCCATTCTGGATCCCTACGAAGAAGGAAGCGTCGAAATCAGGACTCTTTTGGGAATCATCGAATTCGCGCAGAACCCGGACTTCGACGATCGCATTCAATGCAGCATCGAGATTGCTTGCAAGGAGAACGAGGGCGTTTCCGCGAAGGCGTTTGAAGCGTTCTGTGGAGTGTTGACTCTCTTCTTGGCGGAGTTCGCTCCGGTTGCGTTCTTGGATTCTGGAATCAGAGCGGAGAAGGAATGGCTGACCGTGCCTGAGGCGGCGACGCAGCTGAAACGATTCCTGCTCCAAATCGAAGCTCGCATTCCAACCCAGGAACCAACCCCCAACTCCGAGTGGTTACCGCGCAGCAGCGAGAGTGTGTTCAGCGCCGTTCTGCAACCCGCATCCCTCGAAGCCATCCGCGCCGTGCTGTCGCCCTGTGGGACCAAGTCAGTTCTCACCAAAGGCGTGTTCCGAAGACTGGTGGAAACGTACCTGCGGGCGCTGAAGACGGAGAGTTGTGTTACTGCCGTGCATCGCTTCATCGACGAGCACTTCGATGGCTTGAAGACGGACGCGTGTCACATCGACCTCCTGACGGCGCTCGCCGTGGTGTTGTCGCTGACGCCTGTTGGGAAGGAGGTGGAGGAGTCCTTCTTTGTCCAGTACTCGCTGTTCGTGTACTCCTTCGTCGGCGCGGTCTGCAACGTGGAGCGTCGAACGCTGTGTCGTGTGGTGGAGGCGTTGTATGCTGTGAAGTGCAGCTGGAAGCGGACGGAGGCGATGGTGGAGGTGAGTGAAGCCATCGAGAA
>ERZ780157.3719-NODE-3719-length-12407-cov-7.199320_pt1 | contig 12407 bp, 13 predicted proteins | sample MGYA00511169_ERZ780157 | MGnify/ENA primary metagenome ERZ780157 (study PRJEB29588, sample SAMEA1965149) | human gut metagenome | biome: human gut; feature: human-associated habitat; material: faeces | place: Denmark | collected 2008/2010 ... | reverse complement strand
AGAGGGCACCTTCTTTCAAGAAGGTGCCCTCTCCCCCTGCATAACCCAAAATCAATCAAACCAATCAAATCTCGCGACGGCGGATTTGCAGGACGGCAAGTACCGTGCAGGCGACCGAGAGAATGAGCGTGAGTGCGATGGAAACGGTGTAGTCCGAGAGATTTTTCGCGCCGACGAGCAGCGTCATACCGCTCATGAGTGCCGTTGGTGTGTGGTCGGCGAGTCTCGGGAGGAGCCCGAGCAGATATGCCGCCAAAACACAACCACCCGTGCCGAGCAGAACGCCCGCCGAGCTTTTGGTCAGAGCGGAAAACAGGACGAGCAGAGAGAGCGTCCAGACCCCAAAGAGCCACCAGAGCACGGCTGCCGGAACGAGCGCCTGTGCGATCGAATTATCCCAGAAATAGGCGTTGTAGAGGTAGGTCACACCGAAGCAGAGCCAATAGCCCACCGTCCACAGCAGGAGCATGAGGGCGGCTTTTGCAAGCACAACCTTTGTGCGCGAGAGCCCCTTTGTCAGGAGCAGGAGCAACGTGCCCGACTCGTATTCGCGCGTGAAGATCGAGGCGTAGAGCAGCACGAAAACAATAAGCGCCATCGGGATGTTCTTGAAAAACTGCGTCCACGAGGTGAGCGCATCAACCGTGACGGAGGTGACCGTCATGCCGCTCTCGGCAAGCGCATCCGCCATCAGCTCGAGCATCCAGGGCGTGAGCTTGGCAACGGCAGGATTCATGATACCGAATGCCAAAAACAGGATACCGAGGATCATGAGCTTTCCGCTTCGTGCGCTCTCGGTCAGTTCTTTTTTGAAAAATGCAAGAAACGATCTCATTTTGCCGTCACCTCCAGGAAAAGCGATTCCAGCGAGGGCTCCGCACGCTCGATGCGCGAGAAGGCGATCCTCTGCTCGGCAAGACGCGACAAGAGCGCAAACAGCGCCTCGTCATCCCCCGAAAAGGTGAGCGTTTCGCTCCCCGTTCGCGTGAGTGTGGGAAGAAGCGAGAGCAAACGGTCGACATCCTCCGCACGTGTCAGCTCCAGCGTGACCTCCTCGGTGCGGCGCATCCGCCGAAGCGTGTCCACACTTCCCTCCATTGCGACCACACCCTCGTGCAAAAACGCCACGTTGGTGCAAATTCGCTCCACGTCCGAGAGAATATGCGTGGAAAAGAGCACGGTGGTCTCGTCCCTGACGTCGAGCAGCAGATCGAGAATTTCGCGTCTGCCGATCGGGTCGAGCGCCGAGGTGGGCTCGTCGCAGATCAGAAGCTTGGGGCTCGACAAAAGCGCCTGCGCAATGCCAAGACGCTGCTTCATGCCGCGCGAGTAGCCGCGAATGCGATGCGTTTCGTGGGCAAGCCCCACGCGCTCAAGCAGCTCCGCGCTTCGTTTTTTCACCGTTTCGCTCGGCATCCCCAGACTCTCGCCGCAGAGCGCAAGATATTCGCGTGCCGTCAGAAAGGGATAAAACGCAGGGACGTCGGGCAGATACCCAACGTGGCGGTTGGTTTGGGTCTCGCCAAAGCGAACGCGCTCCCCCGCCACCTCGATCACACCTCCGTCGGGACGCAAAAGCCCGAGAATGGCACGCATGGTGGTGGTCTTTCCAGCCCCGTTTCTGCCAACGAAGCCAAACACGCTATGCTGTGGAACCGAGAGCGTCAGCCCGCGAAGCACCTCTTTGTCACCAAAGCGCTTTTGCAGTCCGTCGATTTTCAGAATTTCCATCACGCATCCTCTTTTCCAAGCAGAAAATACAGGATCGGACCAATGAAATTAAACAGCACGCTCACAATCACCCAAAGGGCACGCGAGCCTCTTTTGTAGTGCCTGTGTGTCAGAATGTGATAGAGTGCCACGCCCATGAGCGCATATTGCGCGAGGGCGAGCGGAAGCAGAAAGGGGAGCATTTCGATGATCTGTTCGGGTATCATTTCTTCGTTTCCTCCATTTGATAGGTTTCCACGCAAAAGCCCTTGTAGCCGCAATGCGGGCATTTGAGCCTGCGCGTGGTGGGTGTGTGGGATGCCCAGAACGCCTCGCGCAGGCGCGGCTTGAACACCGTGTGGCAGGCGGGACAGATATAGGCAACGCGGCAAAAATAAAAGCGCGAGACCCATACCGAATAGGGAATGATAAGCGCGGTGTAGAGCGCAAAGGGCCACCAGATTCCCGATGCGATCCAAAGGATCACCGACGCCCATTCCATTGCAGTGAACGGAATTCCCGTCACCAGCAGCGTGATGCGCAAGCGGCGCAGTTCTTTTCTTTTTTCCATAACCTGTGCTACGTCACCGATCGCCCCAACCGAGAGCTCTGCCCTGTCGCGCAACGCACGCCGCAGATCGGCAAGCCGCCCAAGCTTTTCCTGCTTGTCGGCGATCTCCCCGCGCAGCACGCGCTCCTGCTCGGAGAGGATCAGCGTGATCACCTCGTCGGCGTTATCCGCGCTCATCAGACGTCCAACGTCATCAAGCGAGAGATCCAGCTCGCGCAGAAAGCAAACGATCTTCATTCGCCCTAGGTCCGCCTCCGAATAAAGACGCCTTCCGCCCTCGGTCAATTCGCTCGGGCAAAGAATGCCGCGCGTATCGTAATACTGCACGGTCCGCACCGAAACGCCGCATGCCTTGGCAAGCTCTCCCGTTGTATAAAATTGTTTTTTTGAGTTCTGATCGGACATAGACTTCACCTCCTCGAGGTTTATTTTAACACATTACCCTGCGTCATGAGCAACCCCTCACGCTGGGTGATTTTTTCAAAAACAGAAATTTTCTTGATTTTTCGCATCGGTCAGCCTGCAAAAATGTTTTACAAGCCGCACAGCAACACACAAGCCCGATGCTATTATTATACCAAACACAACCCGTTTCTGTCAACAAAAAAACAAAATACAAAAAGTCTCTCAAGCGTGCTGCATGCCGTGCAGGCACGCACAGATCAAAATATGCAGCATCAAATACGAAAGGGACCGCGCCAAAGTGACGCAGCCCCTTACTTTATCATTCCATATATTTCTTGAAATTCTGATGCTTTTTTTGCTTAACCAGCGTTTGCAACGTTGCGTCGAGGTCTTTCACGCCATCCGAAAGCAGCGTAAGATCGGTCGGGGACATTCCCGCCGTGTCAACCGCACCGTCCCCAAGCAGATACGTCAGGCAGATCGCGCGAAGCAGCGCCACGTTTTTTCGACATTCGATCTTTCGGGCGTCCAATTTCTTGCCCTTCTTCTCCAAAAACGCACGCGCATGATGCGCGACCCAATCCGCAAAAAATCCATATTGGAAAAGGCACATGTCCAAAACCTTGGCAGAGGGATATTCGATCTGCTCCTCCGCCTGACGCTCACGCTTGATAAAATTGTTCCACTCCCGTTGCTTGCCTTCAAACTCGCTCTTGTGAGCCGCATAGAAGGCACCCAACGCGGTCAGCGTTTCGGCGGTGTATCGAGTCGACCCAAGCCCTGCCCCGTCAGGTGCGTTTTTCAGCGCACTCTTGAGATAGGTGTCGAAGGCGGGAACGCATCCAAGCGTGCCGAGCAGAATCTTGGTTTGGAGCGTGTCGGTGATGCTTTGGTCGGTATTATCGGGCAGCTTTCCATAAATATCGTTCAAAGCCTGTGACAGCTTGAGAACGGCGTCGGCATACTTTTTCTCACTCACCCTTGCAAAATCGAGGTCCCAAAGATCGTCCCATTCGGGGTCATAAATCAGTCTGATGACAGGCTCGTGAATTTTGTGACTGTAACGCCGCAGGAAGGAATTGCGCAGCATCCCCCAGCTTGCGAGATACCAGGACAGGTGCAGGCAGAGGTATTCCATCGTCTCGCCGTCAATCGCCTTGCCGCGGTATTTGAGAAACGCACGGTGGCAGTTTTCCCATGATCGGTCACCGCTCAAGGGCTTGCCCGAAATTTCGTCAAAATTCAATTGCCCGTATTGCATCAGCTTTGTTATGAACACAAGTGTCGCCTCCTTTTATTAAACGCAAGATCAAAAAGCAAAAGCGCTCAAACGGATGCTCCGTTGGGGCGCCTTGCGTTTTTCATGAAAAATAGAGAGTTGAGCCGAGCAATGCTCCCATCAGAATTACGTAGAGAACGGAGAAAATGACCGTCAAAACCACGTTCACGATCACACCGATCAGAGCACCCTTTCCGGCAGACTTCGCCTTCCTCGGTGCAGTATCGTGAAAGACCAGATACAGGATCAAGCCAACGATCGGTACAAAGAAGCCGAGCACGGCAAAGCCGGGGCTGGGCGCGTCGGTGGATCAACGCTGCTGTTTTGGGTCAGGGGCTTGACGGCACATCCGCAGCCAATGCAGACAGCCGCTTCGTCATGCAGCTGCTTGCCGCAATTCGAGCAATATTTCATAGCAGATACCTCTCTTTTTCGTTCCATCGCCCTTTGCGATGCAAGTCAACGACGGCTTTCCCGTCGATTCGACTCTATTATACAGCATAACGGAGCGCTTGTCAAGGGTTCTTTGGAAACGGCTATGCAAATCCGGGCGTTGGAAAGCTATCAAAAAGATCAAATCCTTTTGAATTTGAGTGTTCTGCATTCGTTTTGCCCGAGGCGATTGATCAAAATGCCATTCTCGGCAAGGTCTGCGCCTGTTCGGGTTTCCTCTCCGACGGCATAGATCGCATCGGAACGGACGGCGGGATAGAGAACTAGGTCACGTGCATAAACCGTTCGGGTGAACACCTGCAAAACAAGCGTATCGAGTGACGCATCGGCATATTCGATCGCGGTGATCTGCTCGGAGTCGACCAGAATCCGCGCGGTAGCAGCTCGGTAGAATTCACGCTCACGCTTGTACTCCGCGATTACCTCTGCCCAGCGGCGCTCATATGCGGGCGGAAAAGCGGCAATGTCACAGGAAAAGCCCATCGGTCCCCCCTGCACAAAGCCCTCGGAAAAGGAATCCTTCACGCCTATTAAAAAATCCCACGTTCCGTTGTTGCAATGGATCATTCTGCCCGTGGGCTCACTTCCGTAAATCGGTAACGCCTCGCAGTACTTCTGCACGTTCCAACGCTCGATGAGTGCCGTTGGCATGCGCTTGAGCGTATCCTTAACGATGCGGAGCCCTTCATAGGGTCCCTGATTGTCCGAGAGCCAGAAGCTGTCGAAAAGCATCCCCTGCCCCAGCTCCATGCGGTAGCCCCCGCTCGCGCAATTGGTCAGGTAAAGATCGGAATATTTTTCGCGCAGGCGCAGAATAAAGCTACGCTGCCCCTGCATATAGCGGTAAAAAGCGTTTCCGGACGGATCAAGCGGGATGCTGGTGTTAAAATCAAATTTAACCCAACCGATCCGATATTGCTCGATCCGCTCCGAGATAACGCCGAGCATATAATCCACTGCATCGGGATTGGAAAAATCGAGCAGACAATCGTTGCTTGACGCGTCCTTCCAAATGTAGTATTCGGGATGCGCCTGCACCGCACGCGAGTTCTTGACCGCACGCTCGGGCTCAAACCAGAGCCCAAAGATCATCCCTCTCTCGCGAACGCGCTCGGAAATCTCGATCAGCCTGCCGCACGGACCGATGACGCAGTTCTCCTCCCAATCGCCCACCGACTGTGACCATCGCTCTCCCATGCCAAACCAGCCTGCGTCGATCATAAACGCCTCAAAGCCCATATCGGCGGCGCGATCGACCTGACGAAGCAGATCGTCGACGTTGAGCTTGCCAAAGCAATAAAGCCATGAATTGTAGAGAATGGGAAGCGTGCGACGAGGATAAGCGGAAAGATACCATTCGTGGAGCTTGTGGGCATCGAGATCGGTGCGGCTTTCGGCAGCAAAAAACACAACGGTTGGCAATTCAACCGTCTCACCCTCCTCCACGCGCAGCGAAAGACCTCGCTCGCAGAATCCCGTTTCGAGCACCACAAGCTCCTTGTCATTCTGTTGCACCTTCCGTACACGCATTTGCCATTGCGCGTTGGGAATCAGATGAAAAACGGTATTTTTGTCGGTATACAAATTATGCAGCCCCATCATCGGGGTCGCGCCGTCACAGCTGCGGATACCTCCCGCCGACACCGCAACCTCGGTGTGAAGCGGCTGCCAGGCTCCCGCGCTCTCATGCTGCCATGCATTGTACTGCGTGTAGACCTCGTAGGCATTTCCGTCAAGTCTGAAGCGATTGACAAACGCGCGAAGCGCAATCGGAGCATCCGAAAGATTCGTCAGGCTATCGCGCCGCAGAACAACGCCGTTTTCGGCATGCGAAAATTCGGCACGCAGAGAAAGCACGTCGCTGCGGTATTCAAAAACCGTTTTGCCATCCCCGTCGGTGCGGGTGTAGGTGGCAGTACCGTCCACCGTTCCAAAGGAACCGCTGACAAAGAACAGCCCCGAGGCATCAGGGTATCCGTTCAAATCGAGATAATTTTCAATACGCATTGCCGATTCTCCTTAAAATGCAAACAGAAGTGTGGACACAAATGCCCCCGCCACCGAGATCCATTCGCGCTTTGAAACGCGCTCTCGGAAGCAGAACGCCGAAACAAGGGCAGAGAGCACGATCACGCCGCCCGAAACCAGCGGAAACTGCACAGACGCGGGCACCTTGTCTGCCGCGAGCAGCTGCAAAAAGTTGCCGCCGTACGCCGCCGCGCCGAGCAATGCCATAATCAAGAGCTGTCGGAGCCCGAGCGCGGATTTGATTTGTCGAAGGCTCGTCCCTCTGTTTTTGAGGCAGGAGAGCGCAAGCAGCAAAAGACTCATGCAGGCGGTGAGTGCGCAATAGAGCGAGGTGAAGCTCGCCTCGTTTACAGCCCCCTCGCTGATCGAATGTGCCTTTGCGATCACGCCCGTCATACCGTTGATAAAGAAAATGACCACGCAGAGCACAAAAAACAGCCACCGCGTGCGCTTTTGTCCCTTTTGCTCGTCGGACGGCGCGTCCTGCCAAATCGCCTGCAAAACGATAAAGATCACGAGCAGCACCGTTCCCAAAAGCTTGCCGACGCTTGGCTGCTCGCAGAGGAACAGGATGCCGTAAAAGAAGGGCACGAGCATGCCGCCGAGCATCATGAACATGCTGTAAATGGCAAGGCTGCCGAGAGACAGCACCTTGATGCCGATCAGGTAATATGGGATCATGATCAGCGCAAACACCACCGCCCAGATCAGCGAAATGCTCGAAAATTGGAGCTGCATGCCGTTTGCCACCAAAAAGATTCCCGAGCCCACAAGACTCGTGCCAACCAGCATCACAAGCGTGGTCACGGAGCTCTGCCCCACCACGCCCTCATATAATTTCGTAAAAGCAAACTGTGCTGCAAAGCAGACCACAGCGAGCAAAATAAAAAGATAGTTGATCATTCTGTCACTCCTATCACCGGCAGTTCCGGCTCTCCATATCGGGTATCGTCACTGCTGATTTTTTGTACCGTTTCGTTACATACACGCTACCATATAGGGTAGCCCCTCCTTCGGGCGCTGCAATTTCAAAACAAAATTGAAACGGTCAAAGTCGGTGCACATCCAAAAATCGCCCGTTGGAAAGACCTCTGCCAGCGAGGGATCAAAGAATTTTGCACCCGAGGTGCGCTTGAGATCCTCAATCGCAGCGCGGAGGTCGATCGGCGTCCCCTCCAGGAGACTTTTGATATACTCGGCGCAAAGCGTATCCTCCTCGGTGGGCGCGAGCGCCTCAAGCCCCATGCAGACCAGCGACACCTCCTCCGCACCGCTTTTGCGGATATAGTCGGCTGTTGCTCTTGCGTTGACCAGACTTCCGCCCAGAATTTCATCGGCGTGGATCGCATTTGCGATCCCCTGCGTGCCCGCGCTCGTGGTGTGGATCACGGTCTTTCCTGCCACGTCCACCCCCGTGAGCTGCGAGGGCGAATTGCCCATGTCAAAGCCCGGCAGAATTGCGCCGTGACGCTCGCCCGCCAAAATCAGACTCGGATTTTCCTCCTTCAGGGAGCGTGCAAGCGAAACCTCGCTCACGGGAATGACGCGCTCGGCTCCTGCGGCAAGCAGATATGCCTCGAGCGAAAAGGCGCGAAAGACGTCGATCACCACGGTGAGCCCGCGCGCCGCCCGAGCTCCCTCGATCAGCTGCAGAATTTGAACGTTCACGTCAGTTCTCTCCCCTCGCAAGTCGCTCCAGATATTCGAGGCAGGCATAGTTGTGTCTGACAAAGCTGCGGCGCAACTCACGATCATCGTACCAGCAGTGTGTCTCAAGCGTGAGCGGACCGTTATAGCCGCTTGCCGCCAGTGCGGGCATCACACGCTCCCATTCGATATTTCCGTAAAGAGGGGGCGCATGATCGTCATGCACGCCCCAATTGTTGTGAATATGCGTGCACTGAATTCTGTTGCCCAAAAAGGAAATCGCAGTAGCCGTGTCTTCCTTGTTGATGTTTGCGTGTCCTGTGTCAAGGCAGATCCCGATATTATCCGTATTGAAGCTGTCGCAAAGCTTTGCAAGTGTGTGAAAGCCTCCACACATCATGCTTCCAAAGAGATTTTCAAGAGCGATTCCGGTATCGAATTTTTTTGCCTGCTCTAAATATCGCGAAACTGTTTCATGATTATAGTAAAAGGTCAATTTCTCATCATATATACCGGTTTTCCATTCTCCGGACTTATAATAACGAGGGTGCCACACACACCAAGGGGCTCCGATCCTTCCGCTGACCTCGATCTCGCGTAACACCCGACGTTCGAGCTCATCCTCGATTTTATCGGCAGAGGAAAGCGGATAATAGTAGCACAGGTGCGTCTGCACAGCCTCGAGACCATATTTTTCAAAAATTGCCGAAATATGCGAGGGCGCTTTATCATACGTGGCATCACTCGGATCCGGGGTGTCGTTGAAATTGACCGAAATATACCGAAAGCCGACGTCACGGGCAATTTTACATTTCTTTTCAAAGCTTTCATCATACGCGATCTGAATTGCCTTTTTCATTATAATCCTCCTCCCGAGTATTATTTTTACATATTATAACATCGGACCGAGCTTCCGTATAGAAATTCTTTCTCAAAAATAGCATTATTTTCCCAAACATAAAAACATTGACATATTTTTACTCTTGTGCTATAATAGAGATATGAATTGTATCTTTAATAAAGAAAAGCTGAAGCAGATCCTATCTGATTTTTACAGCAGCACGGGGATCGCCGTCACGCTCTATGACACAGAAAAGCAGGTTGTTGCCACGTCCCCGATCTATTCTCCCTACTGCGCTCGGATCCGCTCGCAGGCGGCTTGCGTGGAGCACTGTGATCGATCGGACCTAACCCACATGGAGGAGGTGGGTACAGACCATACGGTCAAATGCTACACCTGTCATGCGGGGCTGATGGAAACCATCCTGCCAATCGAATATGAGGGGATCGTGATCGCCTATCTCCAGATCGGACAGTTTCGTGACACTGCGGCGGTTTATTCCTCGCCCGAACGTCTCGCGGAGGTGGCGCAACGCTACATGATTCCGCTCGACGAATTGCGCACGCTCTATGACGAATTACCCCTGATCTCCGAGTCACGGTTGACGGCACTTTTCAACATTCTCGGAATCCTGATCCGATCCTTCTGGGTGGATGGACTGATCGCCTACCGTCGCAGTATGCTCTCGATCCGCATCGAGCAATATATCGCGTCCCACCTGACCGAGCTGATCGGGATCGAGCAGCTCTGCCGCGATTTTTCGCTCTCCAAGAACGCCCTCTACCGTCTCTTTCGCGAGGAATTTCACACCACTGTGAATGAGTTTATCATTCAAAAGAGGCTCGCGCTTTCGTGCGAGCTGCTGCAAAGTGCCCCCACCCTCAACGTCACAGGGGTCGCCTCTGCATGCGGTTTTTCCGACTACAACTACTTCATCCGCCGTTTCAGGCGTCAATACGGTATCACGCCCCTGCAATTCCGCAGACGGATGCCGTAATTTGAACAGAATACAAAGGAGCTGCCTCGCAATAGAGACAGCCCCTTTCTTTTTTGAATTCGATGCAGGTCAAAATCCCCAATTGCATGCCATCAACGGCAAGAGCGGGATCAGGACGGTCATTTTACGCCCGCGATCAGCTGCAAGAATTGAACGTCCGTATCAGTCCTCTTTTTCGGTTGCCGTATATCCGCGCGATGCAAAATATGCACGGATCGCCGCCCGCATTTCGTCCGCCGTGCGGCGTGCGATCACGTTGGGCTTTGGATAGTCCCAGGTGTCGATGGCGTCAACCTCGGCGTGGTGCGCTGCTTCGTCAAGCTCCACCGCCAGACAAATGCCGCGATCCTGCCATTTCAGGTAAAGAAAATCGTCATCAAGCACGATCTCGCCGTGCGCCATGCGCTCAAAACGGCGCTTCTGCTCGCGGTCCTGCTCGACCAGCTCCCGCTGCATCCAACGCCAAAAGGTCCACAGGCTCTGCTCGATGTCAAGGTCGCGGATGGGCTCAAGCCGATGCTCCTCTCCGAGCGGCAAACGCCCGCCAAAGACGCATTTTCGAATGATCGCAATGCCGCGGTTCTTCACGGGATACTGAAAGCCCGTATAGGGAATGCGCTCGCTGTCAAACACGCAGACACCCTCCGAAAGATCAATCACGCAGGGCAGAACCGCGGTATCAAAGCCGTCGCCGCCGTTTTTGCAGACCGCGTTATACATCGTTTCGATCATTCCGCTCTCCAGCCGATCGGCAAAAATGAGTGCGACCGTCACGCGGCAGAGCGGCGCTTTTTTCTGCTCACGATCAAGCAGAAGATGGCGGCGGCGCCCCTTCAGATGCTTGGAGTTTGCCGTGGCAGATCGCACAGTGGCGTGGTAGCCCTCCTTGGTCAAGAGTCGTGTGCGGTAGAGCGCAACCACCGTTTCGGTGCCGCTTGCGTAGACCGTGATCGGCGCGCGGCTGCGGTAACGTAGCAGCTCGGGGCGCGGCTCGATCGCGGTTGGTTCATATGCCCGACCGATCCGCCGCAGATGTTTCTCTACCCGTCCCTCGCAAAAGCCACGCGGCAGATGAAAGCGACGCCGAGCCGTGTTGCGGCAATGCTGCACCGCAAGTGCCATGTCCATTGCCATGAGCACCGCAAAGCTGCGGACCACGTAAAGCAGAAGCCCCACCGCCGCGCCGATGCAGACCAGCACCTGCACGGGAAGCGGAATGATTGGAATGCTCACCGCCAGAGTGATTGCAAGAAGCGGAATGCCGATCACCGTTACGTAGACGAGAATGCGGCAAAGGAGCGCGTGCTTCAGCTTTGGAATATTCATACCGACTCATCTCCTGCGAGTCTTACAATTCTCGGAACGTCCGCATAGTTCAGCGTGTTCAAAACAGAATCCCATCGCGCGTTCATATCGCTCGCCGGATCCTCAACAATCACGGGACGAAAGCCTGCGTCGAGATAGGTTTTGATCGCGGCAAGACGAAAATCATCGGTTGTGAGCACAACCCGCTCGACGCCGCGCTCTGCAAAAATTTGCAGTGCATGCCGTGCCATGGCATGTCCCAGTCCCCTTCCGTGCTCGCTCGCCTTCGCCTTGACCATGTGCACGTAACCGCTGCCGTCGGCATGCGTGATCGTTGTGACCGTGGCAACGCGCTCACCCGATTTGTTTGAAACAAAATGGACGTCACGCGTCGGGATACAATCGGGATATTCCTCGATGGATTCCCGATAGCAGGACTCAAAGCTCCTCGCAAGCGCGGGCGGCTCCATCGTGATCGCCTTCCAATCGTCAATATCCCGCAAGGAAGCGTCAAAGCGCTCGTACGTATATCCATCGGGCAATGCGCGTTCTGCCGCACGTTCGGCGGTAATCGCCTCCATAACAAGCTGCTTCATCGGGAAATTTCCTTTCCTTTTATCTGTTCAAACGCCATTTGGTGTAGAGCATCGAGCACTTGGCGTCGTCCTCGTAGCGCTGGTAGTACATCGTAAAGAGCGAGCCGTCCGAGAGCTCCACGGTGGTGGGATAGCCGAGGTCGCCCTGGTTGGGGTCTTTTGCCGTACAGAGGACGTATTCCTCCTCCCAGCTCCGTCCCAGGTCGTAACTGACCATAGCGCGCTCGCCGCAGGGGTTCTCGCGTCGACCAAAGGAGCAGATCAGAGCACCCGAGGAATGGAGCATGAGGTGCGGGGGCGAGCCGCTCACGCCTGTTGGGTAGACCTCTCCCCAGCTCTTGCCGCCGTCCTCGGAGACGCTGAGCGCGATCGTGAAGGGCTTGACCCCCTCCACGCGGAATGCGCCAAGCAGTCTGCCGTCGGGGAGCTCGAGCACGTGGGGCTCGTCGAGATGCACACCCTCACCCAGCCAATCGGGTGCGGCGACGTGCGATTCCAAGCGCCAGGTCTTGCCGCCGTCGGTGCTGCGGTAGAGGTCCACCGCCTCGTTTCCGCCCTTGAGATAGCGGGGGTGG
>ERZ780157.3717-NODE-3717-length-12419-cov-3.043837_pt1 | contig 12419 bp, 33 predicted proteins | sample MGYA00511169_ERZ780157 | MGnify/ENA primary metagenome ERZ780157 (study PRJEB29588, sample SAMEA1965149) | human gut metagenome | biome: human gut; feature: human-associated habitat; material: faeces | place: Denmark | collected 2008/2010 ... | reverse complement strand
CCGGATCAGAGAATTCAAAGTCCTCTGTGATAACCGATTACACTATAGGACCGCTCACAATGTTACTCCTTTTCGTTACTTCAGCGCGAATGCAACTCCAACAAACACGCCAAGAATACAAATCAGAAACGGTCGTCTGGACGCTCTCCTTCACGATCGTGTGCACGTACTGCTCCGGAATCGCTCTCTCCACCCAGTCCTGCTCGTCGTTCTCCGACGGGAAGGACACGTTCATGTCGCTGCACTTGCTCGTCAGAATGCGGATCGAGTCCAGGCAGCTGCGAGGGAAGAAGATGGTGCAGCCATCCGTCTTGTCCACCGCCACCGTCGGCACAGACACCAAGCACTGCACTTTGCTCTGCCTACAATGAAGTCACATCGCCACCCCCACTTGCAATTGACAACCTCCACAGTGGAGACGCACTTGTCGAAAATCACGTTGCACTTGCGGCAGCCGTCCACGATGATGGACTTGCACTTGTCCTTCACGCGAATCGTCGATCCCACACATCCCAAGATGTACACCGTCTCGTTGAGCTTCGGACTCACCTCCACGTTCTCCGTCTGATTCTCCACCATCCACTTGGCCATCACCTTCTCGCAGCGCGGAGGCTTCGCCATCACCACCCTACGCCTCACGTTCGCCACTCACACCCACTTCTCCTTCTTCTCCTCCATCTTCACGTTCCCGCGCAGCGACGGGTTCTTGCTCGTCATCTCGCTCTTCTCCACGTGCTTCAGGTTCACCCCGCGGTTCTCCACCGCCTTCAGCAGCTACGCCTCACTCGCACGTCGCTCGCTCACCTCGCTCTGAAGGTCCGCCTTCGGCGCTGCGGGAGTCGCAATAGGCGTAGCAGCAGGAGCCGGCACACTGCTCGTGTAGTCGCTCACAGCTACGCCCTTGTCGTTCCACTTGAAGCCGTCGGGGTAATGCTCGGTGATCAGGTTGATCAGCTCCTTCATCATGGCAATCAGTGCCGCGCACCAGTCCTGAGGCTTCTTGTCCATTCTGTCGTGCGCCTCGCGACGAATCTTGTTCATCCAGAAGGTGGCGGAATCCAGCGTTTGCTTCACAAATTCGGCGGGCTCCTCGGGCTAGAACTCACAATAACGACCAGGAACATACCATGTTCACCCAGTTGATCGAGTTCATGATCTCCGTCATCGCCTTCACGTAGTTGACTGGGAAGTCACGATCGCGGTTCAACGCGGACAGCTTGTCGTTGCACTCCTTCACGGGAGCAAAGAGAGACTGCAGCTCGGCCTGCGTCGGCTGCTTGCACACCGCCGCCTTGTCAATCAGCTCCTTCTGCAGTTTCATGAAAAGCGTGTCGATAATCTCATTCTACTCGTTCACACAGACGAAGGCAAAACCAACCACGGCTTTAAACTGATCGCCAAGAAGAGCGCCCTTCTCCAACGTCGGCTTCACGAACTTCTCCATGAAAGCAGTGTAGAAGTCAGCGCTTTCCTTCGGCTTTGGCGCAACGGGTGTCACCTCCTTGACAACTACGAGTCACGATCCGCTCCAAAAGCGCACCAGACGAAAGAGTGGACGCGGCTTGCTCCACCTTCTTTTTATCAGCGGCGGGACAAGGAGCGGATCCCATGCGCTCCTTGATTTCGTCGAGCGTTTTGCTTATCTTTAGTAAAACGTCGAGGATCTTGTCGTTGCTGTTCATGATGTGCGGATGAATGAAAAATGACGGAAACAGCGCACACTGGAGCAATGCGCGTTCCGTCATCGCATGATCATCATGATCCACTCGCATTGCGTCGTATGTGCAAAGAAACACAGACTATTCGGCATGATGCTTCGGAATAGGATCCAAAATGGCCAATTCTGCCTTCGTGAAAAAGAGGGGCAACAGATAGCTAGGAGTCACAGAAGTGTACACAAGCACTACACACGCACGTAAATCAATCCGAGCAGTCCTAACGGGAAGAGAATGGCCGTGTTCGTTGACGACTTCAGGATGAACAGCAACACCAGCAGCACGAGCTGAATCAGGAAGAAGCTGTTGATCTTCGTGAGCGAGAGCTACCCTTCATTCACTCTGCATCGCCCAAACCTTGTTCTGGTAGTCATCGAGGTAGAGCGACCGATCCATGAACAGCAACTTGAGTCCTCTGAAGAGGCCCTCGCTCATGAACAAGTCAATGCCCATGTACAGCAAGAGTCCGTAGAACACGCTAATCATCACAGCCTCTCTCCGCGCGTACGCCTCCGGAATCCGGGACAGCCATGTGTTGAAGAAGAACATGCAGTAGAAGAGGATCTACGCCTCACACATTGCCTCGCTCTTCCACGCCAAGAACCAATCCCGGAATGCGGGTTTCGTTCACCTTAATGAAGTGTTCGCTAAACGCGCCATACGGTTTGTACACGTCCTCGATAACAGAGAGCGCCTGCGACTCACATCATCACGTAATGATCACCTGCAAGTGGTACAGAGAGCGGATGTACATCGCGCTCACCCAGGGCAGTCCAAACAACGACATGATGAACGTCAGAATGGCGGTCGTGGTGGTGTCGAGGTAATCGTACGGTCCGCCCTTCATCAGGTTGTTCTCCTTCTTCTCGATCAGCCCGCTGGTGATATTGTCCTCCAGATACACCAACATCTGCCATGAAGGAACGACCACACACACGTCCAGGATATGGTGAAGAAAACCGCGGGAATGATCGCCAGGAAGATCGCCCACCACGGGTACTACCCATCAGCGCACCGCCACACGCCTCACCACGCAGTATTCCGCCGTGCTCAGCGCGGTGGTGGAATACGGACAGAACTCGGGCGTCTCGGCTCCCGCACTACACTCGATAGAGACACGCACGCCTACACGTTCCAGTCGTTCACGGCCAACGAGGGGTGGTAGAAGACGGGGTGGGTGAACCAGGGGCGCTCGGCGTAGGAGGGGACGAAGGACTAGAAATGAGCAGGGCGTTGGGGGGCGACGGAAATGGAGGGAATTGTGATGGCCGCATAGGGCACGGAAGGGAAGAGGGAGAACGCGACGGCGCACACCACGACAATCGTGATAAGTTGGGACCCCAACCGGATGCTGATACGGACACGCTGAATCAGGAAGGTGCTACGATTCATCAACGGATGAAACTCCCACGTGGACTTGACGTCCTTAAGGACCTCCATGACAAAGACGGTGAGGAGCACGAGGAGACAGAGGAACAGGAAGTACTCCCAACTGTACTGACTCTGCGCTCCCTCGGTCGTGGACTTGCTACTCGTGAGGAAGTGCGGAGACGACTACACGGCGTACTTGTAGTACTTCTCCACGTAGTGAATGACCTCGTAGATGAACAGCACGCTGGTGAGCGACGAGAAGATGTGCTTCGTGAACGCCGTCACGGGCGAGAACTACGGTGAAGCGGCGACGACATGCCTACGATCTCCGCCTTGTTGGTGACAACGATGAGGAGGAGCAGCACGGCGGTCCAGATGCCCACCCACTCGTACAGCACGAAGAAGGGCAGGTTGAGACGCCTACGGTTCAGTCGGCGCCTCTCCGCTACACGGCGAAGTCGTACAACACGCCCGTGAAGATCGCGATCGGACCCGTTAGACCCATCAAAATCATGGGCTGCCCCCCGAGCAGCGCCCAGACGACGCAGGTGATGGCCTCACTCAGAATGGACTCCATGATACTGATGTTGCCGTGGGAGTACTGACTCATCAGCACGCCGAAGATCAGCGTGGGACCCAGCAGTGAGATGAAAATGAGTAATCTGTGAATGAAACGCCACAGTCGCAGCCACGTCTTCAGAATCGTATTCACCGTGTAGCCGTCGGAGAAGTCCGAGAAGTAGTACTTCCACCGCGTCTTCACGTCCTTCACCAGCCCGTGACACAGCGGCTGCTTGCTGCTCGCCTTCTTCTTCGGCTTCTTCTACTCGTCAGCAGATGAACTGGTGCGCACGAGAATCTGCACACGCACCGCCGTGTTGGCAAACGCCTGGATGACCTCCTCCTTGCTCTTCGCTAAGTACAGATCCTTGTAGAGCGTGTCGTCCGCCGTCACCTTCCGCAGCAGCACGTACAGGTTGTTGCACCAGATGCAGTGCTCCTCGTCGCCCGTGATGATGATGATGTTCCTTGTGCTCACGCTCCGCCGCGGGACCTACTTCAGCTGCTCGTTGTTCTGGTCCGTGATGATCGACCGGCGACTCAGTCGCGTGAACAGCACGTCGTTCGTCAGGTGGCTCGCGTCCACCGTCTACTCCTCACGCCACGCCGCAGCGCCCACCTGGATCAGGAGGAACCCGTTCACGTAGCACATGGTCCTCTCGTTCAGCATGCGCTTGCGGCTCAGCTTCGTGTCGAACCCCTTCAGCTTGTTGTACTGCGCGACGATCGCGTCCACGATCTCCGCCAGCGAGTTGTTGTGGTTCTCCTCGTCCAGCCCCACGTATCCGTTCGCCAGCAGATCGCAGATCAGGTGGATGTCCTCCGCGTCCTCGGGGTGTGCCTACGCCTCACGCCACTGCCACGATGCGACGCGCTCGTAGGTGCTGTGGTCGTGCTGCCAGTCGCGCGGAATCAGCTTCCGCTCGTTCACCGACTCCTCGTGGTTCGTCACGCCCTCCAGCACGTCGTTCACGTACATGTTCGCCGCGATCATGCGGTTCAGATCGCCCTGCGACTTCGCCGTTTTGTTGTAGTCGCGGTCGTTGCCTGTTTCGTCAAAGGACTCGCTGTTGAGTCATCATCACCATCAGACCCTACACTCGGTCGTGCTTCTTGCCCCCGATGCTCTTCTGGTAGCTGTCGATCATTCCCTGCACGGAGGCGTCGTAGCCCAGTCCCAGCGACAGACTCTTGGAGTAGTCGGTACGCGCGCTGTCCATAGAGGCCGACTTGTAGCTGTACACGTAGTTGTCGTCGTCGTCCATAAGAGACTCGTCGCGCCTTTCCTGCACCGTCGCATAGCGCTGATCGCTGTAGGACGACTTTCGTCGCGTTCTCCTGCTGTTTACAGAATAGTGTATTGCTACTGATTGGAGTTGGACTCCTTCCCGTTGTCAAAGGAACGGATGCGACGATGTGTCTCTTTCCCCGATTTGCTTTCGTCCTGTGACGGATGCCCTTCACTCTATTGCGTTCACTTCCACCGCAAACACGCACTTTTGGCTGTAACTGATCGAGTGCCTTGTTCAGGCGGATTCGATCGCCCACCGCATACACGCCCAGTTTGTCGATCAGCTGTTCTGTCAGTTCGGGCAACAAATCGAAGGTGATGTGGTTCTTCTGGAAGGACTCCGTGTAACTATAGTTCACTTCCAAATGGGAAGGCGTACCGTGATAACCCGTTTTCTTCTAGCCATTGCACTAACTGTATATCCACTACAAGACACAGATCTCTGCCTCTCCCTACCTCCATTCGCTTGGCCTCCCGATTCTATGTCATTCGGACCCGTAGATTCACTCATTGGGAATGAGAGTCTGATGTGCTCCTTATCGAGAACTGGAGTGTAGTTTGGATTCGTGGTCGTGCAATATGGCAAATGAAAGCCTTTATAGTCGCGTTTGGGCACTCGTGGTCATGCATTACCACCTCAAGTTGGTATTGGCAGGAGTCGACGAAATGAGAGAGAAGGAGACTGACCAGAAAGTGGTGCTTCATTGGTCGTACGGAAGTGAAAAATGGCTCCTATTTCTGCCATCTTCACTTTGAACACTTCCTTCACTTCCTTTTCGTCACTATTCATTCTAATTCGCATGGAGAATAGTGAACACGAAGAGAATATCGGTAACAGTGGTGTCGTTGGATTATCCCCAGGCTGCTTTCGTCGAGCCAGAGAGTCACTTCAAATCCGTATCAAAAAGTTGGCGAGGTCCGTTGCAAAGGTACTGTTGGGCCGTTTTTGTCACGGAGCAGAAGGTAACTGCCAATCCGAAGCGGGCCCTCTTGATCTACTTCATCATATTCCTCTTGTCCTGTCTTGGATTCCTGAGAATGCAAAGCTTAAAGAACAACGACGTGGCCGATTTGTTCACTCCTGGAGTGGGCTTGTTTCTCCTGCATCATGGGTAGAACAGCGAGAGCCACAAAGAGAAGGACCTGTATCACAGCTACTTTAAGCCAAGCGATGATTCCTTCAACATTATTGCTATTCCCAGCAACCCCAAGCGCACGTTCAACACGGAGGCGTGGCTTGAGCTGCTGGAAGTGGAGAAGAAGTTGATGAATCTGAAAGTGGACGGAGTGGCGTACGATGGTTCGTGTCCTATTCTTCGCTGACTTTTAGACTTCTGTGCGCAGATGATGGATAAGAGCTGTCTTCATCTGAGTCCGTTCCTGTCATTCTCTCTTCCCGGCTCTGATTTGTAGCTTTTTCGATTGGAACAAGGAGGAAATCAAGATGACTCCCGACAAGGTGAAGGCGGTGTGCGAGCACGAGAAGAATTACCTTCCGTTCTATCTCATGTTCGGTCAGGTATCATTGCGTTTCCCTTTTCACACGCTAGACTGCCTCCGTCAACACCACGAACTGCAGGAGCGAGGATGGTCTCAAGACGGCAACCGCATTGTCGATCGTCTTCGGCGTCTCCTTCGAGAACTACAACGAAACCGTTCCTCACAAGTGGATGAACGAGGCCGGCAAGATCATCGAAGAATTCCAATCCGCCTCGCAGTACTGGGACGTACGAAATCGGGGCTATTTTGACCATAGGTGTACTACATGTCCAGCTACGGCGCGTCGAACGAGGTGGAGCGCGGCACGATGCAGACCATCACGAAGCTGGGCGTGAGCATAGTGCTGGTGCTGCTGATGCTGGTGTTCTCCTTCTACGAGAACTCTCTCAAGATGAGTATTCTGCTCTGTTTCTTTTTCCCGTTCTCTCTCACCCTTAGCGCTCGTCTCGATGTGCTGCGTGTTGCTCGCGTGCGCTATGGGTCGGTCCGCTCCGTTCAACTCACCCCTAGGTCTGGGTCTTTCATTATGGGTTGGACTCCCATGGACCACCATCACGCCCGTCATCATCTTCTTGGCGCTGGGTCTCGGCATTGACAACATGGTCCTCATCACCATCATGTATTACCGCGGGGATAAGCGCAAGACCGTGACGCAGCGCATCGTTCACGGAGGTGTGTGTCTGTTCTAAGTCTCATGCGTAGTGGGCGAGGCGTCTCTGTTCAACACGATGAGTACTCTTACCACCATTCTCGCCTTCATCAGTTTCACCACCGCTCTTCCTCTCATCTCTAGCGGGCGTCAACTCCTCCTTCAAGGGCATCATGACCTTCTGTCTCTCCTCCGCCATCGTCATGTCCTCCGTCTTCGTCACCGCCTTCACTGGCTACGTCGCCTTCCTCACTCTCGTCATGGTGAAATACGTGGGGCATGGGGGGTGGAGTGAGGCGTAGGAGAAGGACCACCCGAAGGACCGGAAGCACCACCACAAGAAGGCCGTGGAGGATGGGGAAGAGAACGACCCGATTACCGTCTTTTATCGGTATTCCAGAAATGGCCCCGATAACGGATAGCAAGTACTACTCGAAGATCTTCCTGTCGACGACGGCGCGCGTGATCATCATCATCGTGTTCGCGGCGCTGCTGGCGTACAGTTTCTATCTTATCACCACCATCAAGCAGGGCATCGTGCCCGAGGACGCGATGGCGGAAGACAGCTACTTCGTGAAGTACCTGAAGGTGGCGCGAATCCACTTCAAGGAGAAGATCGCCGAGCTGAACGTGGTCTTCTACGACACCACCTTCTTCCGCAGCACGCGGCGCGTGAGTGTGAGGGGTGTGGTTGAGGAGTAGACGCTGGTGAGCCAGATGACGGAGGAGATCAAGAAGGCGCCGTACATTCTGGCTCAGTACGAGAACCCGTGGGAGCTGTTCGACCAGTTCCTGGAGGAGAACAACATCGACCCGGACCAGGCGTCGGGCGCGTCGTTCTTGCTGTATCTGCTTATGTGCGTGCGGAGCAAGCCGCGCATCACGGAGAACCTGGCGCTGAACAGGACGTCGATGCAGCTGCCCGCCTCCAAGGTGAAGTTCTACATCGATCCAGTGGCGGTGAACGGCATGGAGTTGGGAGAGATGACGTTGAAGGCGGTGCGAGAGGTGGGTGATGTGTGATGTGGTGTGAATTGTGATGTGAGTGTGATATGAGTGTGATATCATGTGATGTCTTTTGAGTGTGATGTGAGTGTGAGTGTGGTGTGAGTATGATTTGACATCCGTTGAGCATAACTAACCCATCGCAGATCATCGCCAACTACACCAGCGAGTACGGTGTGTACATCCAAGCCAAGTCCTACTCCTCCATGTACCCCTACTACGAAATGGTCGGCATCACCTTCCGCGAAACCGTCGTCAACCTCCTCACCTCCGCGCTCGCCGTCACCGTCGTCCTCTTCCTCCTCCTCCCGCCCGGCCCCTCCGTCCTCGCCGTCCTCAGCGTCCTGCTGTGCGATGTCGCCATCCTCGCCTGGGTGCCCTTCACCGGCCTCAACCTCAACGCCATCTCCTCCACCTGCATGGTTATGAGTGTCGGTATCGCTGTCGACTTCTCCGCACACGTCACGCACGCCTTCGTCGAGACCGACGGCGCGTCGCTGACGGGCGGTCAGCGTGCTGCGAAGGCTGTGACGAAGATGGGTCGGTCGCTGACCACGTCGGCGCTGACGACGTTCCTCTCCGTGCTGATGCTCAGCACCGTCACCGTGCCCTCCAACCGCATGTTCTTCACCATGATGACGGGCGTCGTGATCTTCGGTCTGCTCTTCGGCATGATGCTCCTGCCCACCGTTCTCTCCTTCATCAACCCCTCGTACGTGAAGCCGCTGCCCATTCCCGACGCCACGCCCATGACGCCGCTCTCGCCCGGAGAGGAGGCGGAGCAGCTGGAGAGAACGCGCAGTCGCGGCGTGCGTCGTCATCACCGCAGACACCACGGCAAGCACGACGAGGTGGATAAGCCGACCGAGGAGGTGGATAAACCTACCCCTGAGGTAGATAAACCGACCGAGGAGGAGAATAAGCCTACCGAGGAGGAGGAAGTGAGAACGCCTCCAATTCCCGGACAGGAGATCGAGCTGGCGCCCATCTACCACGTGGATCACGCAACGGCTCCTGAAGTGACTGCTTCCCAGAACGTCACTGAGGTTGACATTCTCCCCGAAGTGGCGGCTCCCGCGGAATCTGCCTCTAGCGCTCAGCCGGTGGTTTCAGAACAAGGTGAAGTGACTCCTGCTGAAGTTGCCGCTGAAACGGCGATTCCGGAAGTTCCCAGTGAATCTGTTGCGCCTGAAGTCACTTCGACTCCAACTGCTCAGCCCGAAGTGACTCCCGTCCCCGATGCTTCTGAGCCTGCTCAGTCTGAAACCCAGCCGGAAGCTGTTCAGCCTGCAACCGTTCAATCTGAAACTGCTCAGCCTGAAACCCAGTCTAAAACTGCTCAGTCCGGGACCGTTGCTCCTGAAGTCGTCCAGCCTGAAACTCCTGCCCAACCCGAAACCCCCTCCACCCATCTCGAAGCGCTTTCTCTAGATCAGGCACCCGTCATCCTGCCGCCTCCGACCCCAGAACCGATCTCGTCTACTCCTGTGACGCCCACGAGCGGAACCAACGAGAACGGAGAGGTGGTCACGCCGTCGACCAACAGGGCGATTAAGAAGTTCAGAAGACCGCGAGACATTCCACCAACGACGCATATGTGAAGTGATTGCTAGTTCTTTATGATTCTTGTTTTATGTGGTTATTTGCGCTCTTTGTTCCACAAACAAACGAAATGCCAAGTCCGACCGATTCGTCGCTCTGGCTGCGGTACGAAATGTGGGGGAAGGAACGACTCCGCGTGCGAGACGTCTCCTTCTTGTAGTAGTCGGGCTTTACGGTCGGCTCCACGTTCCACACCTGCGAACAGTAATTCAGAATCCTACTCTTCACTTCACTTCCCTCCCCTACGCGATATCCGACGAAAAGCACCCCATTCCCGCGGTGGACAGAATGGACTTGCGCAGCCACTCCTTCCGGTTCTTCCAGCACGCGTCCACCTCCTTCTGCGCGCGCACGTAGTCGTCGAAGTCGTACGTCACTCCGTACCAGTCGTTGCCGAAACAAATCGACTCCAGAATCTCCCTCATCAGCGTCGAAGAGCCAAAACCGTTCATGATAAACTGACCCAACACCATCGCTAACTCGGGCGACACGGGCTTCCGACGCTGCTCGTTCTATCCCTCATTCTGCGCCTCATGCCCCACTCCCTTCTTCAGGTTCTCGCGCATGGTCGCGATCTCCTTGTCCGAGTAACCAAAGAGGAACGCGTTCTCGCGACCGATCGCCTCCAAGATCTCAATCGTCGCGCCGTCGTATGTGCCCACCAACAGTCCCCCGTTCAGCGCGCTCTTCATGTTGCTAGTCGTCACACCTCTCGCACACCGCACACCTCGTTCCGCTCGCCTCGGTGCCCGCCGTGCTGATGTGCTGAGTGATGTCGGCCGCGGGGATCACCAGCTCGGCGATGCTCACCGAGTAGTCCGGAATGAACACCATCTTCAAGTACTCCGCCACGTCCGCGTCGCCGTTCACCACCTCGCTCACATTGTTGATCAGCTTGATGATGTTCTTCGCTCGGTGGTACGACGGCGCCGCCTTCCCGCCAAAGATCACCACGCGCGGAACGACGCTCTTCCGCTCTTCCGGGGAAAGCCCCTTGATCCACTGGTAGCGGTAGATGCAGTACAGCACGTCCAGCAGCTGGCGCTTGTACTCGTGGATCCGCTTGATCATCACGTCGAATAGGAAGTGCTCCGACACCTGGATGCCTTGCGACTCTGCGATGAACGCCGCCAGACGCCGCTTGCACAGCACGCGCGCCTTCTCCCACTCCTGCTGCAACGACGGGTCGTCCGCCTGGTCGCGCAGCAGCGCCAACAGCTGCAGGTTCGTCGCCCAGTTGGTGGTTCCCAGCCGCGTCGTGATCACGGAAGACAAGTCTGCTCCTCACACACCCTCCCACCGGCTACAGGGATTGCACTGCAGAAGCCAGCGCCGCGGCGTGATGCCGTTCGTGATGTTGATAATCTTCCGCGGATCCACCTGCTCGAAGCGCCTGAACACCACCTCCTTCAGGATCGTCGTGTGCAGCTGCGACACGCCGTTCACGATGTGGGACCCGATTACGCACAAATGCGCCATTCGCACCTACACCTCACGCGCAGCCGCGTCATCGACGTGCTTCTCCGAATCGTTCGTGAAGATCGATGTCGTCGCCATGATGTCCAACAACTGAGGGTCGTGCTGAAACTGCCGCTGCACCACCTGCATGAAACTCCAGTTGATATCGAATATGATCTGCGTGATGCTACGGACTCACCGCACGCCGCTCCCCCTACCACGGCAGAACGCTCTGCATCATCTCCACCGACCACGTCTCCAGCGCCTCGCTCATCACCGTGTGGTTCGTGTAGGAGAAGCACCGCGTGACGATCGACCACGCCTCGTCGTACGTGAGGTGGTGGTCGTTGATGAGGAGACGCATCATCTCGGGAATGGACAGCGCGGGGTGCGTGTCGTTCAGCTTCAGTTCACTTCACTTCCACTCCACTACCTGAATCGCCATCTTCTCCGGCAGCTCGCTCCACGGCAGGCGGAACTCCAAGAAGCGCGCCAGAATGTCCTGGATCGTCGCGGACACGAAGAAGTACTCCTGGCGCAGGCGCAGCTCCTTCCCCTTCAACTGCCGGTCGTCGGGGTACAGCACGCTCGTGATCGTCTCCGCGCGACGACTGCTCTCCAGCGCCGTCGTGTAGTCGCCCATGTTGAACTTCTCCAGGTTGATTTCCTAGTGTTCACGCCCCTCTCTGGCGCTACGTCCGTCGGAATCGCCTTCCACAGTCGCAACACGTTGCAGTTGTGCGTCTTGTAGCCTGGGATCGGCGTGTCGTAAGCAACGGCGAGGATCGACTCGCCCTCCTCCTGGTCATACTACTCGTTAGCAGCACGATTCACAGAGAACATGCTTCACGCCATCCACCGTGCGCTCAACGCATCTGCCGCCAAAGTGGATCACGTAGCGCACGTCCACGCGCTCGATCTCCCACGGATTCCCGTACGACAGCCAGAAGTCGGGATACTCCACCTGCCACCCGTCCTCGATGCGCTGCTCGAAAATGCCGTAGTTGTAGCGAATCCCATATCCCCACGCTAATCATCACCCCCACACCCCTCCTTCACCGTGGATGTTCATCGTCGCCAGCGAATCCATGTAGCACGCTGCCAAACGCCCCAAACCGCCGTTCCCGAGCGCAGCGTCCTTGTCATCGTCGTACATGTCCTCCAGCTTGTATCCCATCTCGTAGAGAGCCTCCTTGTACTTGTCCTCCAGATCCACGTTGATGAGGATGTGGTGGAGCAGTCTGCCCAACAGGTACTCGATCGAAAG
>ERZ780157.3716-NODE-3716-length-12422-cov-3.276947_pt1 | contig 12422 bp, 17 predicted proteins | sample MGYA00511169_ERZ780157 | MGnify/ENA primary metagenome ERZ780157 (study PRJEB29588, sample SAMEA1965149) | human gut metagenome | biome: human gut; feature: human-associated habitat; material: faeces | place: Denmark | collected 2008/2010 ... | reverse complement strand
ATCCTCCGGGCACTTGCGGCGGATCTCCTCCTGGATCTCGGTGAAGAGGATGATGAACACCGCCAGACGGCCGCACCAGGGCGTCAGCTCCTGGGCCAGCTTCAGCACCTTTTCCCGGGCCAGCTCAATCGCTTCCGGAGAAATATCGACCCCTGTAACGTGAGCTCCTTGACACAACCGGGCCAGGGAAATTCCGATACAACCGCTTCCACTCCCGACGTCGAGCAGGCGGTTGCCCGGCTTGAGCCATTCTCCCACCCATCGGACCAATTCTTCGGTTTCCGGACGGGGGATTAAAGCCGAAGGGGTTGACTTGAATCTTAAACCGGCGAACCCGGTTTCTCCGAGGATATACTGTATCGGAGAACCGGATTTCAATAAGCGAACGATTCCGATAAATTTATTTATAAAGCTTTCGTCTAAAATTTCGTTTTTTCTAAGATGGATGTCTATATTTGTATAATGCAAAACATCCATGTAAATGATCTTGCAGATACATTCGATTTCATGTTCGGAATATGAATCTTTTAGTTCCTGCAAAGCGTATTGGGATAAATGATGGATTGTATTCATAATACAAAGATAAAATTATTTGAAAATTGAAAACTGAAAACTTTTCCATTTTTTATATTTTTTATGTCCTGGTTGCAAATTATCATATATGTTTTAATCGCCCTGTATATCCTTACTGTGGCCAGTGTGGTTTTTAATGTGATTCTTGAAAACCGGAATCCGGTGCGAACCTTGGCATGGATTATCGTCCTGGTGACCGTTCCGTTGGTCGGTTTCCTTTTCTATCTCTATTTCGGTGTGAATTACCGGAAAAATAAGATGTTTTCGATGAAAGGCCTGGGCGATATGAAATGGCTCCAGTATATGAGCGAAGATCAGAAACAACTGATCCGGAAATCGGAGTTTTTGAAAAAGCGGGAGACGGTAGAAGTGCGGAAGCTGATGACTTTATTGTTGAATAATAGCAAAGCTTTATTGACCCGTTATAATCAGGTCGAAATTTTGAATAATGGCGAAGAGACATTTCCGGCTTTATTCGGGGCTTTGAAAAATGCCAAAAAGTTTATCCATTTGGAGTACTATATTATCGGAGAAGGGAGATTGGCTACTGAACTGAAGGAGATTTTACTTCAAAAAGCTGCCGAAGGAGTCGAAATCCGGATCATCTACGATGATGTGGGATCATGGAGCTTGTCCAAGGAGTTTATCCGGGAATTGAGGAAATCCGATATACAGATTTATCCCTTTTTGCCGGTACGTTTCCACCATTTGGCGAATAAAGCCAATTACCGGAACCATCGGAAAATTGCCGTCGTGGATGGAGAAGTAGGAGCAGTTGGCTTTCGTCTCCACGCTGAACAGTCTCCCGACGATGCAGATAATCGACGTTGCGTTGTTGTACACGAGGACACGTCCCGAATCGTCAACGTCGCACTTGAGGAGATGGTTCACGGAGATGGGAATGAGCGGCGACTGGCGTCGAGGGATCTGCAACTCATTTCCGACGAGAATGCTTACGGCAGATGTCGACTTCGATTGTGTTTGCTGCGTTGGTGGATGCACCACGTCCTCCCACTCGGTGGACAGCACGTTGTTCGTAAAGGAGTAGTCTACGGTAAACAGGCATGAACGGAGAGAGTACCGCTATAATCCATTTCAAGGAATAATACTGGATTGCCCAATGATGGAGGGAATGACGCGCTGCCGTGTTTGCTTCAAATTTCATTGTAGATGGATGCAGCACGTTGGGAATGGATGAGTATCAGCGAAACAGAGCCAAATCGACCGGGAGAAGGGAAAAGGCAGGAATCACTCCCATTTCGAATCAATAATGCAGAAACGGGTGGAATGAATGCCGAACGGGGGAGGAGAGAGAATCATTGTCTGCTTTTACAGGAGCATGGATCCGTTGTCTTTGTTGCCCCTCATCACTGTAGTCGAAGCGGAGGAGGAATGACGCGTAGAAGACAGTCAAGGACTCCCTCGCCCAAGAGGATCCGGCATCCTGGATGCAAGTGGCGCTCACCGAGTTGAAGTCACAGTTTTTGGGTTTGTTGCTTCGATGCTCTCTCACGTGCAGAAAGCAAAGACAGCAGCCTTTTTGACGACTTCTTCAACACAAATACGGTTCTAGCGTTCCAAATCGTCGGAAAGGACATTCAGAGCACTCTTTCGAAAGAGGGCAGCGATGCGACCTATGACTCCTTTTCCGCACTGATTAAGTGTGCCATTCATCTTTGCCAGCAGGGCGTGTGCAAGGCAATCATGCCGCTGTTGGTGCTGGAGAGCTACTTCGAATCGACGCCCATAGAGGAGTGCAAGCGCATGTGGTCCCTGTTCTCGTCGTTCCAAGACGCGTTTTCGTCCCCTCTCTTCATCAACAAGGTGCATCCGACAGACACGTCGCTAGCCATCCTGAACATCGTGAACTCTCTGCTTCACCGCACTTCGAAGGTGAAGGACAGCTCCTTCCGCGGCTCCTTGATGATGTGGGTTCGAGTCGCGTGATTCACGAATAGGTTCCTCACGAACGTGTTTCCCTTCGAGGAGAAGAGCGGTCTGAACATTCCGAATCGCTTCAACGAGCACGCGCCTCCCCAGCTGGACAACAAGGAGGAATTGCAGAAGGTGTTGAAGAACCCGTCGTATCCTCGCCGATTCACTTGCTGACGCGTAGCAACAAATACACGTTCGATGCTGTTCAGTTTTACGAGAAGTTCTGGTCCCTTCAGACCATTCTCTGTAATCGCGATTACGTGACGAAGTCCCCCGAGAAGTGGAGCGAGGTGCGCAGTCTCCTGTCAGACGTGCTGAGCGCGATGGGCGAGATCAAGGGCATCAGCAACAGCGCCGACAAGGAGAAGGTGGAGTTGGACAACACCCAAATCTACCTGAAACTCCAGCCCAAAGAAACAGCAGGCACGCTAACTTCCCTTCCAGTCACTCCCAGATAATGCCATCATTCTCCCTGTCTACTACACGGCGGCCTCGCACTTCCTCCTGCAGATTAAGGACCTGCGCACGCGCCGCGCCATCTGCATTCAGATCTTCCTGTACCTCCACCACCTGCGCAACACACTGACCAAGCAGCAGGACCTGGCGGACATCGAGCTGCTGACGAAGACGGTGGCGTCGCTGATCCGGAAGACGGCTGGCGGTGAGGTGCTGATGGACTGTCTGAGTCGCCACATGAGTCGCGAGCAGATGTGGAACGAGTGGAAGGCGAAGAAGCTGACGGTGCTGGTGGAGGAGCATCCGCGCGAGAGCCACGTGACGCAGGAGGTGGGCGTCGGTGCGCGCGCGCCCAGCGATGTTCGCGTGTTATGTCGACCCAATACGCTGAAGGCGTTCGTAGGAGGAGGCGTGGGAGATCACGACGTAGTTGGAGTCGTCGCGCGAAGTCTCCACGGATTCATCACACACAACGCAGCCCACTACGGAGAGTGGTACTGAAATCATGGGGGCCACTCCCTCTGTGGATGTGTTCGCGCGCGATTTGGAGGAGGCGCTGGACCCTGAGAGCGGCATCGAGGAGGAGTACATGCCCTACCACGACGCCGTACCGACAGCGTGTTCCGATTATCGTTAGGTGTTCAACTGGCGCCTGCTGCGCCTGCTGCTGTCGCAGAAGACGGCGCTGTTTTGCAGCCTGCCGGACAAGCGTCCGCCTGTGAGCTCGATCGCGACGTACTGCGAGCTGATGAAGCATCGTAGGGGAAGGAGGAGTGCGTGAGGCGTAGCGCTGCCGGCGGGGGCGGTGAGTCACGATCTGAGTCTGTCGGAGATGCAGAAGAAGGTGGAGGAGAAGACGAAGGGTGGCGAGGAGAAGGGAAGGAAGAGGGAGAGAGAGGAAAAGGAGGAGAAGAGAGTGGAAAAGAGAGTGGAAGTGGAGGAGAAGAAGGGTGAAGAGAAGAAGGTGGAAGAGAAGGTTGAAGAGAAGAAGGTGGAGAAGGTGGAGGAAAAGACTGAAAAGAAGATTGAAGAGAAGAAGGAGGATATGGAGGAGAAGAAGGTGGAGGAAAAGACTGAAAAGGCTGAAGAAGTGAAGGAGGAGAAGGTAGAGAAGAAGGAAGAGAAGGTTGAAGAGATTAAAGCTGAGGAGAAAGAGAAGAAGGAAGAGAAGGTTGAGAAGGAGGAGAAGGTGGTTGAAGAGAAAGAACAGAAAGAGGAACAGAAAGAGGAGGAGAAGAAGGTTGAAGAAGAGACCGAGAACGCAACAGAAGAGAAGGAGTCGCCTACAGGACTGGACATCAAGATCCAGGAGGGCAACAGCAGCGACAATGACACGACGACCAACATGGAAGAAGAGGAAGAAGGAGCGATCGAGGACCCGCAGCAGAAACAACTCAAAGAACGCATCTTCCGTCAGATGGACGAACTCCAGCGAAGAAACGAGCAGCGAGAACGCGAGAAAGAAAGAGAGCGAGAACGTCAGCGTGAGCGCGAACGGGAGCGTGAGAGAGAACGAGAACGCGAGAGGGACAGAAGCCGCCACTCCTACCACGACGACAAGCGGAGACGAAGCGAGAGTGTGCATGACCGAAATGGCGCCAATTTCGGCGGTGCGCGGAACGAGGACCGGGGACGGGACAGTCACCGTGGCGAGCGACATCCCTCTCCTCCCCGCGGGTATGACGGTCGAGATGGGAGACGCAGTGAACGACGCTCAAGTCGCGAGCGTTCTCCGCCGCGTGGCGATCGCCGCAACGACAGGGTGCCGAGTCGCGACCGTCACAGCGACAGAGGCGCCAACCGTGATGACGGACGCGGCGACAAGTCCTCCAGAGATGGGAATCGGCGGGATGATCGAGGCTCCAGTCGTGGGAATGATCGGCGCGACGACCGGCGCGACGACAAGTCCGCGAATTGTGATCGTCGGAACGACCGTTCTCCCAACCGCCCTGACGAGCGTCGCAACGATAGCCGTCGCAGTGACGACCGCCACAACGACCGTCCCTCAAGCCACAGCGATAACCGTCGCGACCGTTCTCCAAACCGCAACGACAACCGTTCCCCAAACCGTCCGGATGATCGACGTAACGATAATCACAACGACCCTCGCAACGACAGCCGTCGCGACCGCTCCCCCAATCGCAACGACAATCGCCCTGACGACCGACGCAACGATAATCGCAACGATAATCGCAACGACAATCGCCCTGACGATCGACGCAATGACGACCGACGCAACGACACTCGCAACGACACTCGCAACGACCGCCCCTCCCACAACAGCTTGGACCGAGGGCGCCGAAGCGCCGAGCCGCCGTACGACCGACCCCCGCAGGGGAGAGAGCGCAGCCGCAGCCGACGGAACGAGAGAGAGCCGCGCAGAGACGATGACCGCGGTTATCGCAACCAGCCACCGCGCGAGACGGAGGAGGTGAACGACGAGTCGTTGTCGGAGGGGCTGAGTCAGGACTACGTGGACCCTTCGGCGGTGATGGACTCGTACAAGACGGACGCCTCGCCGGACGCCTCGTCGCGAGCGCGCCTGAACCCTGCTGCCAAGCCGTTCGTTCCCGAGGAGGGGAAGATCCAGATGCCCGGAGCGAAGAAGCCCGGGCAGGAGGGGCAGCGCGGTCGCAACCGTCGCAACAGTAACGCGAACGGGAACTCAAACGGGAACCCGAATGACGCGGCGAGCGGAGAGGACCGGAACTACCGGCGGAACCAGGGAGGTCGGTACGAGGACGAGATGCCTCCGCGAAGGGGCGGGAATAGACAGAACCGAAGGTAATGCACGTGCGACTGATTGTTCAAACAAACAGAGGAATGGTGCATCTTCTCGATGACGGGAAGAACGATGGCGCGGAGCTGGTCGTACGCCTCCTTCACCGTCGTATTGACAATCACGTGGGGGAAGCCGATAGCGTCGGCAGTCTCGATTTCCTTTATGGCGTTCTTGAGACGGAGCTGAATGCTCTCCTCCGAGTCGGTGCCACGACCGCGCAGACGTCTCTCCAGCTCCTCGTAGGTCGGAGGCTTGATAAAAACGAAGTCCGCCTTCATTCCGGACTTCATGACCTGCTGCACGCCCTGGATATCGATATCCAGAATGCAGATCTTCTTCTTGTCCACCACCTTCATCACGCTGTCGAAGGACGTGCCGTAGATGTTGCCATGCACGTAGGCGTGCTCGATGAACTTGCCATCAGCGATATCCTTCTCCATGGTGTCCTTGTCGACGAAATAGTAGTCAACCTATGCTAAAGGAAGCGCACAGTGCACTACGCCGTCCACTTCCTGGCCGCGAGGAGCACGCGTCGTATGACTCACGCTGAAGCCGAAGTCCTCGGGAAACTCGGTCATCAGCTCCTTGATGAGGGTGCTCTTTCCCGCTCCACTCGGTCCACACACTACGCCTCACCGACCATCCACACGCATACGGACAAGGGGAGGGCAATCCTTCGTATCGTACATACACTCCGTGGACATGTTTCGTCAATTCCTTTTCTCTTTCTTCCAATCCGACTCGCATCCAATTAGGGGGCATTTCGATCGGGGTCTGTCCCGGTTATGCACTTGTTGTTCCCATTTCGCGCAAACTCGCAGGGGATTGCAGCAGAAACGACGCCTCTCGAACAAACAGACAAATCAACACCTGGCAGCGGTAAGCTGCCGAAAGACATACTAACCCCCTTCTTCATGGGCTGATTTGCCCCCAGGGACATAAAAGAAAGCGTTGCAAGCTCGTCTGCAACGGACAACGCGTTCGACCGACGAATCAGGTCCAAGTCATGGCAGGACTCCTCGTCGCCCGATTTGGATGTAGAGTGCATGCTTGCACGCAGGGAGTCCAGAGCAGCATTCGCACTGGGGGTCTCGGACGCCTTGTCCCCGTTCTCGCAGGAACCGACGCGGTTGAACACGGAACTTACCGTGATGTACGTCTCGTCCGGACACACGCCTTCGATGTGCCTGGTCTTCAACGTGGCCAGCGCCTCCGTGTTGTTATTCGTGATCATCTACGCATAACGACGCACCCGTTCGCCGCACCTTCGTGTTCATGATCATCTCGAGATCCGGCTCGGTTAGCTTCTCCTTGGTGCACCCGAAGGTCTGCTGGATCACGGCCTCGATCTCCTCGATGGAGATCTCGTCGCCGAAGAACAGGTGCAGATCTTCGATGGAGATGACGTCCTCGTGCTCGCGGTCGATTCTACGCCTCACACCGCGCTCCACCTCCCACAGCCGGAAGATGAGATCCGCGTACTCGCGTCGCAAGCCCTCCTTTCGCGCCAGACACGCGCCCACGAACTCGGAGTAGTTGATGTAGCCTGTGCGTCACGCACACCTCACGCACCTACCGCAGTCCCCGAAGTCGATGTCGTGGAACAGCTGGCGCAGCTTCGCCTCGTCCGTCGTCACCGAGAACAGCCGCTTGTCCTGGTTGAAGGTCTCGTGCGCCTGCAGCGTCAGCAGCGCGTCGCGGAACTACGCTGAAGACAGAGCCCAACACCTACTTCTTCGAAGGAGATCACGCCGTCGTGACGCTTGTCGAAGTACTCGAAGGCGTCGCCCAGCTTCATCAGGTCGTTCTACCCCATCACCCCCACGATTCGCATCCACGTTGTTGAGGTGGTACGCCACGGCGGTCAGCGCCGCCTTCTTCAGGTGGTTGTAGTTCTGGAACTCCTGCATCGCGTCCAGAATGCTCGACGGCACCGTGGTGGGCAGCGGCGACGGCAGCGACTTGAACCACGGGTGCTTCTGCGCCTCTAACACTACACCTCACTGCACCTCCGCTCGCTCACCCGTGATTCGCTTGGTCGGGTCGATCTGGAGAAGGCTCTGCACGAAGTCCTTCGCCTCCTCGCTCAGCTCGCCCCAGTAGCGCTTCGGGAAGGGGATGCGATCGATCTTGATCTGGTCGAAGGGCAGCGTCGCCATCTGCGGCGGGAGCGGGTTGTGTCCCGTGAGGAGGAAGTAGGCGATCACGCCGATGGACCACATGTCGCAGCTCTTGTTGTAACCCATGCCCTTGAAGTCGTTCATGTACACCTCGGGCGCGATGTAGTAGCGCGTGCCCACCAGACTGTGCATGTAGTCAGAGCTGTTCACGAACTAGCGATTAGCGAGGGAGAGAGGAGCGCACTTTGCTCAGACCGAAATCGATCAGCTTCACCTCCGCGTTGGGACTGTTGTTGGAGAACATGATGTTCGCGAGCTTCAGGTCGCGATGAGCGATGTTCTTGGTTTCGTGGAGGTAGGCAATGGCATTCAGCACCTGCTTGATGATCTCCTTGGAGTACTCTTCGGAAAACTTTCCCACTACGAGTGAGGGAGTGGAGCGCGGTGGTACTGGGACTGTTCACCAGGCGTGTGTACAACTCCCCTCCGGCTAGCAGCTCCATGATCAGGTACATGGCATCCGGCGTCTCGTACACTTCGTAAAGCTTTACGATGTTCGGATGGTGCAAGCGGCCCAGAATCAGCACTTCCTGGATCAAACGCTCTCTCTGCTGAATATCGAATCCCTGCATGTTGATCGTCTTCATCGCGAATTTGGTTCCCGTAGCCCTACACATCACAAAGCCGCTCCTTTGCCACTTGTGAATCACCGTACGAATTGGGCCCGTTGCGCCCACACCCAGCTCTTTGGAGGTGAAGGAGTAGACAGACTGCACGTAGCTAAGATGGAATTGAGATCACGCATCCATTACTCCTTCCGATAAACCACATTTGATACTCCGCGAAGAGTGTCCTCGTCCTCTTCGTTGATCAGATCCGTAAAGTCCGCGTCGTCGCTGTGATAGGACTTCGTACGATAGAAGTCACTGGCCGAATCCTCGTTGGGCGCCAATATCGTCTTTTGATTGAGGGTTTCGTCTGCGTGTGAGCGCGTTCAAACAAGGAGACTACCGTTTTCCAACGATTTCTTCTTCACCTTCCTGCTCTTATTGCCGCCGAGACAGCACGAAAACAGTCCTGGCATAGTCTGACAGCGAGATATCCGAGAAAAATGAGAAGCGTTGGGGCGGTGTAGATAATGGGGGATTTCGAGGGCGCAGTCCCCATTCGAGTGGGTTCAGTCCTCTCGCATTTACTCCAGCCGATTGACAGGCATTCATTCCACATGTCCTCCGGTGCTGTCGGAAGGGAAGGGAGCGGGCACGTGATCAATCCACCATCCATGAAACTACGCCATATTGCTTTCCAAGTCATGCGTATTGCATTTCGCATAGAGTCAACGCGAAATGGGAAGATGATCTGATTGTTGACACCCTTCTCACTCATACTACAAAGAATGGACTTCACCCATCAAAACAATTCAAGCACGAGCATAAATGGAGTCCCTTCCCCGAAGGAACAGAAATGATACGAAGCCACTGTCATTTCAGAGGGAGAGAATTGTATAGGAGTGTATGAATCGGGAACCGCGAGCGGGCGTTTCATGATCATTTGTGTTTTCATTTCCATTATTTCCTTCAACGAAGACAAGATGAAGTGTACGTGAGTGGTCCTCGACTTGTCCCTACCCTTCCCCACCCCTCAAGCCACCCCCTAACCTCAACCTAGTCGATCTCCTTCATATCTGTGAACCCCTTTGCGGATTCCTCCCTGAAGTGAAGAACCCCGAGAAGAAGGTACGCAAAGCATTACATCACTCCTAACACGCAGGTTCCCTTCCGTGAGCGCTGCCTGTGGACTGTGGTGGCTCTGTTCATCTACCTGGTGTGCTGCCAGATTCCTCTGTACGGCATTGCCAACGCCGCTTCCTCCGATCCCCTCTACTGGCTTCGCGCCATCACGGGTTCCAACCGGTGTGTGCTTCCTCCCATTCGTTAATCGAGTAGTGGCACGCTCATGGAGCTGGGCATCAGCCCCATCGTGACGTCGAGTATGATTATGCAGCTGCTGACGGGCCTCAAGCTGGTGGTGTTTGACCAGAGCGTGAAGGAGGAGCGCCAGCTGTTCGAGAGCGTGCAGAAGCTGTTCGGCATTCTGCTGAGCATCGCGACGGCCTTCGTGTACGTGGTGTCGGGCATGTACGGTCCTGCGAGCGAGCTGGGCTGGTTCACGTGCTCTCTGATCGTGGTGCAGCTGTCGTTCGCGGGCATCATCGTGCTGCTGCTGGACGAGCTGCTGCAGAAGGGCTACGGTCTGGGCTCGGGCATCTCGCTGTTCATCGCGACGAACATCTGCGAGTCGGTGATGTGGCGCGCGTTCTCGCCGATGACGATGAACAACGGTCGCGGCAAGGAGTTCGAGGGCGCGATCATCGCTTTGTTCCACCTGCTGATCACGCGCAAGGACAAGATCCGCGCGCTGCGCTACGCGTTCTACCGCCCCGGTCTGCCGAACATCGCGAACCTGCTCGCGACGGTGATCGTGTTCTTCGTGGTGGTGTACTTCCAGGGCTTCCGCGTGGAGCTGCCGGTGAAGAACCCGAAGTACCGCGGCCAGCAGGGCATCTACCCGATCAAGCTGTTCTACACGTCGAACACGCCCATCATCATCATCTCCTCGCTGGTGTCCAACCTGATGATCATCTCCCAGATGCTCTCGCGCCGCTGGGACAGCAGCTTCCTCGTGGGTCTGCTCGGCAAGTGGTCGCACGACCAGCAGCAGATGCGTCCCGTGGGCGGTCTGATCTACTACCTCAACGCGCCCGCCAGCTTCACCGAGGCGCTCGCGGACCCGCTCCAGCTCATCGTGTACGTGGTGTTCATGCTGGGCTCCTGCGCGCTCGTGTCGCGTCTGTGGATCGAGTTCTCGGGCACCTCGGCGCGCGACGTGGCGAAGCAGCTGCGCGACGACGGTCTGACCATGAAGGGCTACCGTGACACGGCGCTGATCGACGTGCTGAACCGCTACATCCCCACGGCTGCGCTGTTCGGTGGCATGTGCATCGGCGCGCTCACCGTGTTCGCCGACTTCCTGGGCGCCATCGGCTCGGGCACCGGCATTCTGCTGGCCGTGACCACCATCTTCCAGTACTTCGAGATCATCAAGAAGGAGGGAGAGGAGCTCGGCTTCATGGGATTCTAATGGGTGTTGTTGTTTGTTGGTCATAAGGTGAATGGGTTGTTCCCTTTGCGGTCTGTGGGAGTTCTTAACTGAGTTGGATTGCCGGGATGCTTATCTAGCAAAAGCGTTTCAGATACGACTTCTCCTTTCATGGATTCATTATTTATAAATTCTCAAGTTCAATAATGGGCAAGAAGGAGAGTGATGATGAGTCTTCTGAAAAGGAAGACAAGTACGTGAATAGCAAGGAAAAGAGTGACTGGGAACGTGGATTCAACGGAAACCACAAGGACGAACATGGCAATGTTCACAGTAATTCGGACAACTACAAGCAGAGCTACCCGGGACAGGTGTCCTACGAGACGGATGCTTATGGTAATCCAATCTACGACCACAGTTAATTCCGTGTTTGTTACTACATACATGCTTCATGGATTCACAAGAACACGCACTGAAGGACCATGGTACCCTCTATCCCCACTTCAATTGTTATCCATCTTCCCGAATCCTCCCGCGGGAATGCGTTGTATCCTCAGAATGAAACGGTTTTGGAACAGTTGATCACTTTTCCCTTGAGAGCTACGAATCAGGTATTACGCTATGCATGTACTCCTCCTTAATTCAATTGTGACGTTTGTAGCCTGAAGATACTGCAGGATTGTTTGTGCCCAACATTCCCCCTCAAATCAGCTCGCGCTATATCATCAAAAAGGAATTGGGGAAGGGCGCCTATGGAACGGTTTATTTTGCCGTCGATAAGAAGACGGGAGAGGAGTATGCGCTTTCACGCGCGCGTCATGAGTAGAGTCGCGCTAAAGCGAATCAACGACGTGTTCCGGACAAAAACGGACGCAAAGCGGACACTGCGGGAGATCACGATTCTCCGGCAATGCCACCATCCCAACATTGCAGAATTGAAGTATTAGTCGTCATGCTCCCTTCATGAATAGGGATTTAATCGTTCCTTCCGATGAATACACATACAAGAACCTCTGGATCATTCAGGTGCGTACTGTCTCCTCTCGTCATCGTTTTAGGAATACGGAGGATGGGATATGGCCAAGATTGTGCGCAACTCCCAACGTATCAGCGGCTGGGGAGAGCAGCACGTGAAGTCGCTCCTGTACCAGATTCTCTGCGGTTTGCTGTATATGCAGGTAATCGATGACGCGAAGAACTCACGGCTAGAGCGGTAATCTCGTGCATCGCGATCTTAAGCCCTCGAACATCCTCGTGGACGCCAAGTGCGAGGTGAAGATCATCGATTTCGGTCTGGCGCGTCAGATGAACCAGCAGTACAAGGAAGAGAAGGAGTCCATGGTCGGTCCCTCTCCTTCTCGTTAGGAATAGAGCGACGTGGAGAACGCGGGCTGTTTGCAGGAGAAGCCAGCGATGGAACGGCAACTCACCCAACACGTGGTCACGCGCTGGTACCG
>ERZ780157.3709-NODE-3709-length-12451-cov-3.311068_pt1 | contig 12451 bp, 19 predicted proteins | sample MGYA00511169_ERZ780157 | MGnify/ENA primary metagenome ERZ780157 (study PRJEB29588, sample SAMEA1965149) | human gut metagenome | biome: human gut; feature: human-associated habitat; material: faeces | place: Denmark | collected 2008/2010 ... | reverse complement strand
CCGCCGAAGACGGCGGGAAGGAAGTCGAAGGAGGGGTGAGTGGTGATGCACTGAGAGTCGCCTGCGCTGGGTTGAAGGACACTCTGAGAGTCGCCTGGGTTGGAGGGATCACTGGCATTGCGAAGGTGACCCGCGCTGGAGGGAGCGACCACACTTCGGGAGTCACTCGAGCCGCGTTGAACCACACTTCGGGAGTCACTCGAGCCGCGTTGAACGACGCACAAGGGAACAACAGGGCTGCGAAACACCTCCGTCCACATGGCGTTCGTGGACACGCTGACGACGAACGACGACACCATAGCCGAAGTGTGTCGCGTGAAGTTGAACACGGCGTGGTGGTTCGTTTGCGTCGTCGTCACAACACTCTCCACAGAGTCCACGTACTCCAACTCCGCAGCGTTCCGGAAGATGCCCAGACCGTCCTCGCGAATCACCTCGAACTTGCCCACATCACCCAGGTCGTGCGCGTACAGTGATAACAGGACGGAGGCCGCGGGCAGGTCAGACACGGTCAGACGAAAGCGTGCGGTCACGAGACGGTTGCTGGACGTGTACGCGCTCACCACGCACGTGGCGCTCACCTCCGAAGTGTATCTGCCCGACACACAACCCGTCACGGGGTTGATGGTGAAGGCAGTGAGATTGCCCTGCGGCGTCTGGACCACCATGGAGTAGGAGTGGAACGCGCGGACGGCGGGACGGTGGCAGTCAACGAACTGGTACGTGTTGATTGTGAGCGGCGCGTACACCAGCGAGGTGACGTTCTGCGCGTGCGTGGAGAGGAAGACGAGCGACTGAATGGTGATCGGATACATCTGGTTGTTGTGCGGACGCAGCGCCACCTCGTACGCGCTGCACGCCTCCCAGTTCGCCAGATACACCGTCACCGCCGAATCGGACGCGAAGTCCAGGCCGCTGTCGCTGTCGAGAAGATCCTTCCGTGTCCTGTCCAGCACGCCACACACCTCGACGTCCACCACAGCGCCATACACCGTGTTCGCCAGCTGGATGGAGATCGCGTTCACCCACACCGGCGTGTCGAAGTCCGCTACCCACTCCACGTGCGTGTTGCTGACGGTTATGAGAGGATTGCTGGCGGACGCCTCGGCGGGTGGCGCGGTGGTGGTGAAACCGTTCTTGAACGTGAAGGCGGAGGGCGTGTTGGCGATGACGCTCTCGTAGGAGAAGAACAACGCGGCGTCGAACGCCGATCGCGTGCGGTTCGACAACACCACCATCGTAACCAGGTTGTTCGCTCCAAGGTACGAGCTCCCGTCAGCGTCGTAGCCAGGCAGCCGAATCAGACGCGTGCGTAGCGGCGCGTTGGAGAGCGTGGTGGCGTTGCTGAGGATCGTGACATCCACGTTGGAGAAGACTCTGTGACCGTTCAGGAACACCACCAGACCCGCGTCATACCGCACAACGAAGTCGAGAACGCTCGCGCTCGGCACCGTAGGAGCCACAACGAACCGCTTCTGGTACACTTGCGCAGGGTGCGTGGCGGCGGCGAAGGTCCCGCTGGTGCCCGTCGGCCAGTCGGCGTGGAAGGTGGACTCCCCCCGGGATCGGAGGGGATGCCCAGCACGTGGTACGACCAGCTGGAGTGGAACGCGATCGGGCCCTCCAGGCTGAAGCGATACGATGCTTCTCGGGTTCGTTGGTCCAGTCTGCCACGATACAGCACGACGGAATCGTCCGTCGTGAGGAGGGCGAGCGTGAGCGTGGAGTGCGTCTCCCAGGCAACGTCGCTGTCGGCGGACAGTACCACCACATACTGCGACGCGGGCAGACAGATGAAGTCCTCTGTAGGCGCGGAACGCTGCGTGCTGCGATCCACGTACACCGTCTCCTGCGACACGGCGTCCAGAAGGGTGACTTGCTCGCCGAACTGCGTGTGGTTGCCGTACACGCGGTAAATGGACACGAGGTGCGCCGAGCACTCCGCTGCGTGAATGGTGAGCGTGGCCTGCATGGGCACCGGCGTGGTGGTCGTCACGGTCACCGTCATGCTCACACTCGCCGCCACCTGACCTTCGATCACGCACTCTTCGGTCAGCACCAGTCCCGCCGTGCAGTGGCGAAGCACCGAGATGGAGGGAACGGCGCGCACAGTGGTGCGGCCCACGACAAGCTCCAGCGTGGAGGGCGAGTAGGAGAAGAGTGTGGAGGCGCGGTTGCACACGGTGAATTGGATCTCGCGGACGGAGAGCGGGCGATCGCCGCCAAAAAGAAGATCCATTTCCGTCAGCGGCGATGGGGGTCGTCTTAACGAAATGGCATTAAACTACCCATGTCCGTGATCCAGTCCCAATTCGTCGTGCACGCCAGCACTTTCTGCGCTCTCGTTCTCGTGTCCACGCCGCTCACACGCACCACCGCCGGCAGCGTCTCCACGTCCTGATCACTGTACACGCCCACCGCACTTATCATAGGCATGTGATCACTGAACGCGACGGAGAGAGTGGTGGGCGACACAACGCTTCCGGTGGTGGACAACTTGCCGTCGGTGAAGAAGGACAGCGCGTCGCCCATGCCGTGGAGGTCGGCGGCGTAGGGGTACACGAAGCAGGACGACTCGGGGGAGGGCGCGAGAAGGGCGATCCAGGCGTCGAAAAGTGGGGGATGGGGGATGTTGGAGGGAAAGTGGAGTTCGGCGGCGAAGACGTTGGTGCCGTTGTGAATGTAGTTTCCTCCGAGGAGGAAGGAACGGAAGGAGATGGAGGCGTACTGCGAGACGGAGGAGGAAAACGGATCAATGATGCCGAGCGGCATGTTGTCGCGGAATACTTCCTGCTGGTTGACGTAAGCCACGATTCCGTGCTGATAGCGGACGGAAACTTCAAACGCAGGAAAGGCAGAGTATCCCTTGAAGGGAATACGATAGTAGTGCGTTCCTGAGGCGGCGAGTGGCATGGAGTTGGACACAGTGTAGTCCAGCCACAGGTGATCGTCAAAGGCAAGCGTCTTCCATGTTTCAGGAATGGCGGTGCCACAGAAGAACTTCCACGTCGAGGATTTGAGCACTGGGTAGTAAACTACAATGAACGCAAAACGAAAGGACAACAAGAAAGAGGATACGTAGCACTGGACGAATCGATATTGGTCGCTTTGAAAACGATGTTGCTGTAGTAATTAAACACAGTAACGGAGGAGTTGGCATTCCACATATGATGATCACTACGGGTGAAAGGACGGGAACGGTCCCACAGGGCATCAAAGTGGATGTCGCAGAAGGGACAAGAAACGCAGTCTACCGGAAATGAAAACAAGGATTTCGCATTATCCGTCAGGGGTCCCGTTTCAAACACATTCTTTCCACAACAAGTAATTAAAATGCGCTGCAAGTAGGATTCAGCGCCTGTTTCGAGTAGCAGCGAAGCAGTCGTTTCATTCTGTTGTCGAGCGAGTATAGGTACTGCAACAGCTAGGAGTGAAAAGCAAGCCAAAAGAGCACTTAGCAGCAGCGCGAACAACATGCTTATGCGCAAAAGCGGTGAATAGAAGCCAGGTTCGTTCAGTGATGCGATAGAAAGACGTTGATTACCATGGCCCTCTCTTCATTCTTGTCGTGACAGATAATCGAACGAGGAGAACTCGATGGGGAGAAGGAAAACGGCCATATGGAGTGCGTTCGAGGAAGTAGATAAGACCGGGTCATTCAAATCGAATCGAGTTCGTTGTATTCATTGCGGTCATCAGTTCACCGCCCACGCGAATCGCATGAAGGACCATCTCAAGGAATGTCAAAAGTACAAGGAGGTGAACGCAGTCGTTGTTGATAACACTTAGGCGGTATTCAAGGGTTTGGCTCCGCAAATCGATCTATCCTCAACGCGCTATGGCACTACAAGCGAGACAAATGCAATGAAGGGGTACTCGTCGATGAGCGCCGTGGATCCTGTTTCCGTTTTTCCGTTTCCTCATGTGCAGGCAAGTGCGCGGACGTTCTACAAGGCAGGGATTGTGGGAGGCGGCATCGGATCCACGATGGGTCCTCTCCATTTGAATGCAATCGCGCTAACGCGCCGAGCCAAACTCGTCTGCGGCTGCTTTTCTTCGGATCCCGTGAAGTCGAGGATCGCGGGCGTGCAATACGGCCTCCATCGCAATCGCGTGTACAAGGAGTGGGATGCCGTGTGAGAGACTGAACACTAGCTACGAGCAGATGTTTCAGCGCGAATTGGAGCTTGCAGAGTCGGAGCGCATGGACTTTGTCGTAATCGCCACACCAACTCCGACACACTTCGCCATCGCCTACCAAGCGTTGCTAGTTGCATCTGACTTCTGTGTTCACTCCGTAGAGCGGCTTCCACGTCGTGTGCGAATCACCTCTCTCTCTGACCGAAGACGAGGCGAGCAAGCTGTACCAGTTGTCCGTGGAGAAGAAGCTCCTCTTCGCCGTCAGCTTTCCCTACTGCTACTTCGCCATGGTTCGTTACGTACTCCTCTGTCTGGCGTTTCACGTAGGCGCGGGAGCTGATTCTGAACAACGCCATCGGGGAGGTGTGCAACGTCCGCATCAACTACTTCCAGAACAAGGGACTGCTGGAGAACAATCCCGTGAACTGGCAGCTGGTGAACGGCGCGAATCAGCATTCCGCGTGTCTTTCCGATTTGGGTCTGCAGAGCTACCAGCTGCTCCGCTTCGTCACGAACATGAACCCGTCGCGTGTATCGGCATGCCTGGGTCGATCATGCGATCATCACACCTGCGACGACAACGGCAGCATTCTGGTCCAAACCAAGGAAGGAGTCGTCGGGCAGATCAACATCACCAAGGTGTCTCTCCTCCACGAGAACGACCTGACCGTGGAGGTCGACGGGTCGCTTGGCGGAATTCGCTGGCAGCTGGACAAGCCGGGCGAGCTGGTGTATCAGCGTGTGAACATGAACCGAATGGTGCTGACTGCCGACTCGCCGCCCATCATCGACCATGTGCGCGTGCAGGGACACTACCAGCAGCATGGTTATCAAGAAGTGAGCTTGGAGGGAAAGGATAACGTTCCAGAACTTCGTCGACGCGCTGATGAACATGTACTGTCTGTACTTCAACGCGCTGGACACGGGATACTACAAGGAGGTTCCGCTTCTCCAGTCTGGCTATGTTTGTTCAGTGGGAGCGTTGTGACGCGTAGTCGAGCGCGTTGGACGGGATTGATGGAATTGTGTTCCTGAATGCGTGTTTGGACAGCAACCAGAACGGATCGTCCTGGACCACGATTCGGACAAGCGTACCGCAGACGGACCCCATTTCGTCGGCGCCCCCCATCCCGATGCAATCCGGGAACAGTTCGGGTTTTGGTGCGGATTGATGTGTAGCGTTCTCGAGTTTCCCCATGAATCCGATTCCCTTTTCCGACATTCGTCAAATGAATTTGACTCCCACTGTAGTAATAGATGACACGCCGCTTGTCCCCGATACGGCAAGTGTGTAGCGCGTTTGTTGCACAAACAGTCCAAATGCATTCTAGCTGGCGATAATTTGCGATTTTGAACCCTGACTGCAGCGCGCTCGCCCACTCAGGAGCTTTGACTTTGAAAGGCACGGGAGGGAGTTTCAGCAGCTTGTCATTCTCGTACTCTTTCAGGAGGAATTGTACACGTTTAAAGGATAGCACGTCGTTGGCTTGGACGTTTTTCAGCCTGATTTCCTGCGCGTTCTCAAAGCTCGCTCGCAGATCGTCCGGAACGGCTTCATTCTTCGCAAACGAGTGTCGTTAAGAATCGTATCGTCGTTTTAAAAGGATATGCTTTCACGATACCAGCCGCCGAACTCTCTGTCGAAATCGCGCACACACCAAAAGGTGTTCAAAGTGCATCGATTCGCTGGGTGGTAAAGGATGCCATCGAACTGCAGCTCTCGCGACGCCTTCAGATCCGCCCTGTGGCAGTGGAAGGAGGGAAGAATCAGAATGCGATTCAGCGCTACGGCAACGAGCAGCATCGTGGACAGCATCTCCTGTTCCTGCACTACGAGTGAAACGCACATTAGAAGCCCACGAATCGTCGCTTCCTCGGGAAGGGGCGTGTACATCATGTACAGTGATTCTTGATTTGTGTAGTAATCACTGGACGTGCGGTACAAGCCCAGCTCCTTCATCCGGTACACCTTCGCGCTCGCCGTCATCACCCAGTTGTTGTGGAACATCACGCAGTCGTCGCAGGGCAGATCATCCAGAGTCAGGTAATGCATCTCCTCGAAGAACATCCATCCAGGCGCAAACTCGCGAATGGATAGCAGATACATCTTCAGACCCTTCAGCAGGAACTCGTCGATCGATGTGCTGATTGCCACTTGGTGTCGCATGCTGCGATTCTCCTGGTAGAGCTGCCACGCCCGCTGAAACATGGACAGCGATATCTCGGAATTACGGACATAGCTACAGATGAATCGATCAGCCAGCGCGGACATAAAACCGCTATTCTTCTCGCGCGCGCTTTCCGCGCCCTCTTCTCGCTGAATGTGGAGATCGCACTCCGAGCACGTGAAAAATGGGAATGGATTCTTGAACAGCTGGATGTCCACATCGCTCAGCAGCGGGTTGTACCCGCTCTTGAGGACGTGAAGCACGGCGAGCGTCTTCATGTTGGCCTTGTTCGCGAAATCGGAAGAGCCGAAATCGGACGATTTGGACGTGCTGTCGAATGTGTCAAGCTCCAGCAAAATGCTCGGCACGTTCCATTCTTGGAGAGTCTACATGAACAGGCAATCCCGATTCATACAGCGTAGGTCTTCTTATCCAGCGCAAATGCGATGAAGTTGGTGATGTGGAGAGGCAGAATGCTCCCGTGGTAGAAGCTGAAGAACTGGGGCAAGAACGCATAATCGAAAACGGATATCATCACGTTCCGATTGATCGAAACTCGCTCCAATAAGGGAGCCAAGGCGGGATTCGGAGGACGCATTGTCGCCCTCAAGTTCGCTTGGGGCACCGTGATATGCACGTCCGGAACGAGGCTGTTCTTGTATCCCGCAGTCGCACTCGACTTTCTGGAAATGCTTCCTTTCACGTGTTTCTAGACATGAAGGGAAAGCAGTGGATGCGAACCAAAGCTCCTCGCATAAACGAAAAGATGAAGTACGAATTCACCAAAATGAACCCGAGCACGATGATGAGGAAGCAAGGGAAAACAAAGCCGCTTCCCTGCCTCCTCCGCCTCCGGTGATTCAGGTCGTAGCGTTTCATGGAAGCCGGGCTTCTTTCCAGCACATTAGTGCTCCCTCTTCACACTCCCCTTCTTCCCAGAGAGTACGATGATGCTAGGAGAGAAGACGAAGATCGCGTTGGTGGTTGTGTCTTATTTTGTGGTGTCAATCTCCATGGTTTTCATGAACAAGTACTTGCTGTCGCCTTCAACGAGCATCCCTGCTCCCCTCTTTGTCACATGGTAACCGTTCCCTTTGTGGAGTTATCTGCAGGTATCAGTGCGTGATCACGGCTTTCATTTGCTGGCTCCTTGGGAAAATCGGGAAGAGTACAAACGAGTGTAGTTTTGCATTTCGTGACTAACGAGCAGCGTCCTTCTTCCATCAGTTTCCGGAGCAGCACTACGATGTGCGCACGGCAGTATCCATCTTGCCACTGTCGTTGATTTTCGTGTCCATGATCACCTTCAATAACTTGTGCCTGAAATACGTGAAGGTGTCGTTTTACCTAGTTGCGCGTTCGTTGACAATCGTGTTTAATGTGGTTCTTTCCTATCTCTTTTTGCATATCGTGACGTCGCTGCCCGTGATCGTTTGCTGCTCTATCGTGATCTTTGGATTCTACGTCGGAAGCGAAGGTGAGGTGGACTTTTCGCTGACGGGCACCCTCTTCGGCGTGTGCTCTTCTCTGTTCGTCTCCCTCAACAGCATCTTCACCAAGAAGATGATTCCCATCGTGGACAACAACAGTTGGAAGCTGTGCTATTTCGTCCTCTCCCTCTCTCCTCCTTACGCATAGAACAATATGAACAGTTCGATTCTCTTCATCCCGCTGATCCTCCTCTTCGAGCGAGACATCATTGCCCAAAACACCGCCTATTTTGCGTCCCTCCTCTTCTGGACACTGATGACGTTGGCGGGATTGTTCGGGTTTTTGATCGGCATTGTGACAATCCTACAGATCAAGCTGACCTCGCCGCTGACGCACAACATCTGCGGGACGGCGAAGGCGTGCATTCAAACCATTCTGGCCATTGCGTTCATGCACGAGTCGGTCACGCTAAGGTCCGTGATTGGGACGTGCTGTGTGCTGCTGGGCACGTTCATGTACTCGGTGGTGCGAAGTCACGAGATGAGCGGGGACAGGAAGCAGTCGCCGAAGCTGGCGCCTGCGAGGAGTGAGAAGGAGAGGGACTTGGAGTCGGATCCTTTGTTATTGAAACGTGTGTGGTGTGTTTGTTGAATTAGTGTTGTGCTCTTTGCGGCTGTTGAATGGAAATGGGGAGGTGTTGAGTGAAACATTGGTGTGTTGAACAAATCAAACAACGAGTACGTTAGTGAAAGAGCGAAGACATCACGCGCGGATGGAAGACTCGTTCAAAAGACGGGTCTATGCATTCAGCGGAAGAACAAATCATACCACGCCCTGGAGACATTGAATCGTGTGAGTCGAGATGATCACGAGGAACTAGGAGTAATTACAAACGCACTCTCCTTACAACACACACAATGCAAGAGAAGGACGAGGCGAATAAGGTTATTGCTAAAACGATGCTATCTGACAATACATAGCGAATCGACAAGATGACAACGCCTAGGAGAAGAACGATTTCGATGCAGTAACAAATGCGGTAGTGGTCGTTAAGACACAGAGGGACAGCGGACAAGGATATAAACTTCACCCTCATTTCGTTCCAGTCATTATGACAAAAGAGTCCTAACGACGACAAGTAGCAGCACACACATGCGACAAGGCACGGAATATACTTTTCGAAAATCAGAGAACAAGCCATAATCGAGAACACACAAAGCTACGCCTCAGCAAGAATACACGATCGCACTTCAGAGAGAATGCTTCCTAAAACAACTACAGCAGCGTATCTTCTTATGGAAGCGTAGCACTGCGACCTACAGATCACTATGTGCACACTATCCTACAGATACGATTGACACACATCGGAATGCTTCCTACAACTATCCGTAGATCGTTCCACGCTACGCATGAACACAACAACCAATTCGCACTATTCAGAGTCCGTATGCTTGGCCTGGGATTTCCATTCCTTCAGCGGTATGGCATCACGGGAGTGGCGGTCCCTCATAGAATGGTCACTATCTCGAGGGGAAAGAGTTCGATTTAGAGAGTATCCTCTGCGCACTACGAAACGAGTCGAGAGGAATGGATAGGCGCTGTGTTTAGAAGTGAACAATGGGGAAAACACAGCGTTTCTGCAACAATTGCGTGAATTCGGCTCCATAATGGCTGGGAAGCCATTTCTTGCATTCCGTTTCGGATTTCTCTCCGTTCTATCGGCAGTGCATCGTCCGAGCTATTTCAGAGGTAAACGCTCCCAAAAGGAAAAGGGATATGGAGAGTCGGATGGCTCTGTAAAACACATGACCTGCGTTCAGGCATCCCTCTCGTTCTCTCTCCACCCAGATGGCAGATCATCTTCCTGTGAAACGCGTATCCATTCGAATCAGCGCAATCCCCACTACAGAATGAAGAAACGCACACTTCGAGATTGCCACAATCATCTTTGCCTCCATGATCGAGCCGTTTTCGGGGGTGAAGTTTTACATTATCCCATCCACGGCATCACGGCTGAAGGAGAATAACGCGAAAATGGTGTCCATTCTGCGAATTGGCATGGCGCTTCAAGAAACGACGATCAACGACAATGTGACGCACGTCATCTGCAACCCCTCCGATTTCGCACTCGCCCAGAAGACAACGAGCGATTCCGTCTTTTGCTGCTACGTCACTCCGAAGTGGGTTTTCATTTCGCAGTCTCTGCATTATTGCCTTCCAGTGGTACGAAACGGCGTGGATTGGAGTGATCTCTAGAGGAGCTACTCGGCCGACCCTTTTCACATTTTCTCCGGCATGGTTTTCTATTTCCACAACTGCTCGATCCCGCTGAACCAGGTTTATCTCCCTTTGTGTATTCATCGCGGTGGTCAGGTGCTAACGTCCGTGATGAGTCAGTGCACGCACATCATCGTGTTCAACGCGGACAACTCGACTGATCTTCCGACGGAAGTCATCTCCTTTCCCCAGATCCGAGTGGTCAGGGAATCGTGGCTGGAAGAGTGCTTCCGACAGAACCGATGTGTCGATGACACGCCGTTCCTTCTCCAACCGGTCGACACGAATTGTCAATTCTCGTCGCTACGCTCATGTCTAGCATCCGTGTCCTATTTCATGCCGACGATGAACTACATGGTGGAGTGGCAGAGCGACATCGAGGCATCCGTGAATCGTCTGTTTGAAGGACTCTCCGACTACGAGTCCATCTTCCAAGGGAAGAATCTTCTGTTTTTGCCCACAATCGACAAGTGCGCGCACATCGCCTCATTCATTCTGTAGACAGGAGCAGTACTTCCTGTCGTGCGCAGTTCGCAAAATGGGGGGCACAGTGGTTCCCTTTCTGACGTCGATCGAGTCCACCATCGCCTGTTACCTTCAAACAGGAACACTGTCACTGGGTCATTCTTACATCATCTGTCCCTATTTGAAGCCAGGTCAGAAACGGCGCATTGAGGCTTGTCTTGGGGATGTCGCGATCCCCATTCTGTCGAGCTACTGGCTGTATTCGTGCATTGACCGCTGTCGCGCGCTGGAGGTGGAATCGGCAGATGATTATGATCGTCTGCTCTTCGCGCCGGCAGTGAGGTTTTTTCGAGAATGGTGACATGATGAATAGTAATGGGATCGAGGGCATGCGGAAGTGCGTGATTTGCATTTCCGGATTCTCGAGTGAATCATCTCCGACCCGCGAGCAGGTGAAGAACATGATCGACATGATCGGCGCGTGCTACATGGGTCCGCTGTGCAGGAATTACACCACTCACCTGGTGTGTCTGAATCGCGACAGGTGGAGTTGGCGGGAGAAGGTGACGTCTAGCGACAAGTGTGTGGCGGCGAGGGAGTGGGGCCCAACGATTCGTATCGTCCGTGTGGAGTGGTTGATGGCGTGCATACGAGAGTGGCGGTTTGTGGACGAGAGCGAGTTTGGCGGGAGTGTTGTGAACGAGGACGAGGTGGAGACGGGGGATGATGAGGTGGAGGGAGATGTTGGTGGAGTGGAGGGAGATGTTGCTGAAGTGGAGGGAGATGTTGCTGAAGTGGAGGGAGATGCTGAGGAGAGAAAGGACAACGAGATGGAGGGAAATGCTCTTGAGACGGAGGGAAATGATGAAGAAGGAATACATGAAAGCGGAGACAAAGAGAAGGACAACAAACCCACTCTAAACGAGCGCGAAGAAGAACGACTCGTGTGGGAGAAGCTCTTCGACAACGGCGAGTTGGACCTCAAGTGCCTCTCTCCCACCCTCCTTACCCGTAGACGCTATCGAGAGAGCGACGACGAGCTTCCCTCCAAACACATCGAGAACACACCCACTCACGTGTTCCTCCTCAGCAGCGACGCGTTCACCACCGACATCACACACACCATAGAACAGCTCGGCGGCGTCGTGATCAATTCCAATAGGTTCCACTTTTCCCTCCACATCACGTGTAGCTCGTTCGACCCGCGAGCCACACACTACATCACCGCCTCGCTCAAACGCACGGAGAAGCACTTGGGCGCCGTGGCGTGCGGGCTGTGGGTGCTGAAGCCGGAGTACGTGGAGAAGTGCCGGAACGAGGGCAGGTGGGTGGATGAGGAGGAGTTCGAGTGGCGGGAGAGCGACAGGGAGGGAAAGATCGATGGCGCGAGTATTCGGTTTTGGCGGGAACAGAAGAAGAAGGCGTTTGAAGGCGCGAAGTGCGCGCTGTTGCTGTGAGTGACGTGTAGGGTGGTTCTCGTGGGGAAGCTGAAGCCGGACTGCGAGTTGTGGAAGCACATCATCATTCCCGCAGGAGGACATGTGGTTGTGACGAGCGGCAGCAAAACGGAGGACGTGAAGAACCTCGTGGCGGAAGAAGGAGAAGGCATGCGGTTGTGCGTCATGAACGAAAAGCCGAAGCACTCGCGCCTTGTCGACTACCTCGACGAGAGCAATTTCATTTTTGTCACTACTGCTTATGTAACTGCCGCCTTTCCTCCCTCATCTCTAGTTGTTGGACTATCTGAGCAAGAACCATCCTCTCGACATCTGTAGTTATCTCTTGTAGTCTGGATTGTTGTACACCTGACAGGAACCGATTCCACAAATAGGGGCGATTCTGAGAGGGCGTTTCCCTCTCCCTTCCTCTGGGTTTTTCTCGCAGAATCTAGATCGTAATGTTGTCCAGAGCGTGTCATTCATCTCTCCCTGTGCAGGTTGCTGTCGCAGTGAGGTTTGCTGGTACTGCGG
>ERZ780157.3708-NODE-3708-length-12456-cov-2.893154_pt1 | contig 12456 bp, 10 predicted proteins | sample MGYA00511169_ERZ780157 | MGnify/ENA primary metagenome ERZ780157 (study PRJEB29588, sample SAMEA1965149) | human gut metagenome | biome: human gut; feature: human-associated habitat; material: faeces | place: Denmark | collected 2008/2010 ... | reverse complement strand
ACAGCCGCTTTCAAATTTATCGGTTGAAGAAAACAGCGGTTCGCCGGTCACTACATCCACATAAATACCTTTTTCAAATTTGTTCCAAAGCTCATTTTGGAATGGGCGTTCGGTTTCATTTTCCTGTGTGACACGATATTGCTCTGCCGTAAGCTTTTCGCGTATTGACTCGGCAGCAGGCTTTCTGTAGTCACCCGGATCGATCCTCAGTTTTGAAAACAGTTCGATTTCCTCTCGCGGAATATGGCAATAACCGCCCGGGTTCTTTTGCAGATAATTCTGATGGTATTCCTCGGCCGGATAGAAATTGAGAAGCGGACCGCATTCTACAAAAAACTTCGTCCTGCGACGCTTTTCAAGGTCATATATCCGCTGCGCCGTTTCTCTTGCAGCTTCGTTTGTGTAATAAATTCCGGTCTGATACTGACTTCCCACATCGTTTCCCTGCCGATTCTGCACCGTCGGATCTATTACATAGAAATATGCAAGCAGCAAAGCGTCAAGGCTGACATTTTCGGAATCATACTCTACGCGCACCGTCTCACGAAAACCGGTGCTGCCCGCACAAACCGTTTTATAGTCGGCATCCGCTTTGCACGTACCGTTGGCATAGCCGCTTTGGGCATCGATAACGCCGGGGATCGACTGCATCAGATGTTCCAATCCCCAGAAACAGCCGCCGGCAAGATAGATCACATTCTGCTTTTCTTTTGAAAAATCCATTTGTTCTGCCTCCTTTGGCATGCCTTCTAAATCCGTATTGTTTGTATCATTGCCGATTCCGCATCCGGTAAAAAGAAGGACCGCAGCCCAAAGAAGAACTGAAACCCGTATGATTCGTTCCATATTTCCGCCTCCTTTTTGAATTACGATCGGAGCTCCGTCCGATTGATTTTTTGTATCTTGCTTGTACAAAAAGAGTTGCCGTCAGAAGAAGAAACATCGCTCCGGCTCCGGCACAGAGAAAAGCATCTCCGCCGACGGAACAGTTTCCCGTACGCCACCGTACAGCATAAGACAAACAACCTACAACAGCACTCATAATAAGTGGCGGTAAAAATGAGAACCGCACCGATTTTCAGCTATTTTTCTTCATTGACAGTCGGCTCCATTCCATGCTTCAGTATCTTTCGGTCGATATCCGCCACAGTAATACCGTGCAGACTTTTTTTACAATTCTCATCAAGCTGCCGGTAAATATTCTGCATGATCTCACCCATTCCCGAGGAGATTAAGCACGCCTTATCCATATCACCGCTTCTCCACGGTGAACCGACAAATTTTGCGTCGATCGCCTCGGCGATCTGCTCCAGCGTGAGTTTATCGGCATCAGCGATAAATAAATATCCTCCGTTATTGCCGCCCTTGGTATCCACAAAGCCTGCTTTTTTCAGCTTTGACATGACCTTGCGTATCAGCACGGGATTGGTGCAGACATTCTGTGCCAGCTCCTCGCTGCTGAGTACCCTTTCCATGTGATTGAGATAGACCAACGCATGTACGGCAATGCTGAATGAACTGTTCGTAACGATTACCTCCTCGGTACACGAAATCTTTCTGTAATATTTTTAGTTACATCTTCTACTGTAATTATAATAGTTACAGAAGAAGATGTCAAGTGGATAACCGAAATTTTTTATTATTTATCATAAAAAGTGAGCCTGATAACCAGACTCACCAATATCATGTAAACCTTTTCACTTTAATCTGCAGTCCGGCTTTTCCGGCAATATTGATTACTTGAAGGCCTTCCTTTCGGGCAACGCGCAATGTTTTCTCGGTTCCGCTGTCCTCCCTTGAAAGATAACAGATACACATACTGCTCCCGTTTATAAAACGCCGATTGCGGCGATGCCCCTGCGCCGTCGGTTAGAAGCAGCAGAAAAGAACCGGTATGAGACACTGTTTTGGCAAGTACCTGAAGATCCGGGTCTGCTGCTGTTATTTCAAGACCTATGTTAAAGCCGACCGCCTGAATCAGCGGCATATTTTACGTTTTGGTAAGTGCAGTTCCGATTTTGATTCCAATGGGCGTCATTGACTGATTGGTTCAGAGAAAAAAGCCCCCTTCCGAGGATAATTAAAGCCGCCCCGAAAAGAAAGGCAAGAAGAAGTTCGGCTTCCGTGGGAATAATGCACAGGCAGAGTACGGACAGTCGAACAACTTTACGAAAAACGGACAGTGAAGAAACACCTCCCGATGCAGAAATAGAAACCACAGCGGGAGGTATTGTCAAATCCGGATCCTATACAAGTCTCTTAATTAATTGAGCAAGATGCTTTTTCTTGTTTCTTCCCTTTTCCCACAACAATTTTATCGCACAAAGCGAGAATACCCGGCAGGATAAACAAGATAAGAAACATAGCGGAAGCACAACCGACCGACAGCGTGCGGACGATCTGTTCAACGGTGGGGTTGCCGAACAGAGGACCTATTACGGCGGTGATCAGCACCATAATTGTACCGGAGGTCAAGATGGTATGAATGCTTCCTTTATATGCGGCAGCGATCGCTTCCTTTGCGGAAAAGGTCGCCCGCATCTCACGGTAATAGCTTGTAAACAGAATTCCGTAGTCGATAGTTGCGCCCATCAGGATGCATTCCACAATCAGCAGTGCCAGATAGTATATCGAACCGCCTATTGCGCCTAATGCAGCGACAGTGATAAACACGCCGCACTGTACGATCAGTACTAGAATTGCAGGTACGGCGAGCGACCGGAATGTCAATGCAACCACGACGAAGATGGATACAGCGGTAAGCAGTGTGATGAGCAGCAGTTCGCGGCTGAAGCCGGACTCCATTTCATTCACCATTGCACTGTTTCCAATAAGATGATATTCACCGGACAGCTTTTCATCGCATATTTCGGTTATTTTTTTTACAAACGCCGAGGTTTTCTCCGACTCAACCGGCAATTTGGTCGTGACGGTAATCCTCGAATGCTTTTCGCCCTTAAGCTGTCGTAGCCCGTCATCAAGCTGCTCTCTTGCCTTTGCAATGCCGTCTTTCTGTTTGGCGGAAAAAAGAGACGAAAACGATTGCTCGGAAGCCAACTTTTCAATGTACTTTACCAACATTTCCGGAGACATGGCAGTCTGTGCGTTTCCCTGTTTCAAGCTCGCACTGTACAGATAAACGAGATGCAGCAGTTTTTCACTTGCCTGTAAGCCTCCGCCCATCACCGAGAGCATATCCGACATTTCTTTTACGGAACATTGCTTGCCGATCGTCGTAGGATAGGAAACAACGCTCTTCACCCCGTCCTTTTTTTCCAGAACCGACGCAATCTCCGCAATCTTGTTTTCGTCTGCGTTCTCATAAAGCAGGACAAGTGTGTTGTCTTTCGGAAAAACATCGGCAATCATGTCCTTCTCGGACAGTGTATAGACGGTTTTCGTCCCGTACTGCAGATAGCCTGTGCCGATAAACAGCAGAACGAACAGTACCGCGATAACGCCGCGGAAGCGGTAGCTGAAACCGCCCAGCACCGCCGAAAGACCTTTCTTATGCGCTTTTTCCGTTCGCTTTTTCTTTTCGGTTTTTTCAATCGGCTTATGCGACAGCAGTATAAGCGCCGGCAAAACGGTGAACACGCACAGCATGCTGAACGCAACGCCCTTTGCCAATACAATACCGATGTCCGCACCGATTTTAAAGCTCATAAATACCAGCACCAGCAGTCCGACGATCGTGGTTACGGCGCTGCCCGTGATCGAGCCGAAGGCGGCGCGCAGGGCGTTTTCCATTGCCTCCTTACGATCGTCGGTTTTTTTCAGCTCCTGCCGGTAACGGTTCATCAAAATTATGGAATAATCCATCGACAGCGCGAGCTGCAGCACCGCCGCAATACCGAAACTGACATCCGAGATTTCTCCGAGAAAGAAGTTTGTTCCGAGGTTCAGCACAACGGCAATGCCGATTGTGACAAGGAACAGTATCGGTTCAAAATATGAGCCGCAGGAGATGAGCAGAACGACAAGAATGATTCCGAACGCCGCAAGATATACCGAAAGCGGAATGTCCGGAGCCGAGGCGTCGTCGTTCTTCACCGTGACCTCATAGTCGGAGAACTTTTCTTTAATCTGCTTTTCAACGGCTGCCTCCTCCCGGGTGTCATATCCGTATTTGGTGTTGAGAATATAGAGGGTATATTCCCCGCTGTTATAATCGCCGCTGTCCATGTCATAGGTCACGCCGTCTACATTCTCAATTGCGGCAAGCGCATCTTTTAATTCTGTCTTTTTCTCACTGCTGAGACTCTTGAACATCACCCGAATCGTGTAGGATTCCCCCATCGTCGGAAATTCTTTTTCCATAAGAGAAATACCTTGTTTCATCGAGGAATCGTCCGGCAGATATTTGGTCATGTCCGAGTTTACGCTGACCTTCGGTATCAAAAAAGCGCAGACCGCTGTCAATATCAGCATAGCGGAAAGAATGATGTTCCGTTTGTTTACAACAAAATTTGTAAGCCTTTTCATAAGCACACCTCCCGGGTTACTGTTGACAAGTCCTTGTGTCTATAGTATAATTACAATCAGATGTAAAGTCAACAGACTGTTCATTTTAAAAAAGCATGACGCAAACACAACCAAGCGCCTATGCTTTGAATTAAACAAATTTGCATCATTTGTTAGCCGAAAGGAGAGTCTATGGAGAACCAAAGAGTGCGGCTGAGTAAGATGCTGCTGAAAAACGCATTGATAAAGCTGCTGAAAGAAAAGCCTCTTGAAAAAATCACTATCTATGAGTTGTGTGCCGAAGCCCAACTTAACCGGGTCACATTCTACAAATACTACGGCAGTCAGTATGATCTTTTAACCGACATTGAAAATGACTGTTTTCGTAAATTAGAAGAAATTCTATCCGACAACGGCTCTGACAGCGAGGACTGCCTGTGTCGTATGTTGAAGGCTCTGCTTGACGATGAAGAACATTTCAAGGTCCTTATCAATTCCCTGCCTGACAAGGATTTTTCAACCAAGCTGTTCGACCTGCCCACTATTAGGAAGCAGCTTGATATGGCGATTCCCGTAACTTTCACAGAGGAAGAACGGAACGAACTCTGCCTTTTCTTTTATCAGGGCGGATATGCAGTGATACGGGAATGGCTGAATCGTGAGAACCGCCAGTCGCCGAAAAAGATGGCGGTGTTCCTCAACGGTGTTATACGCAAGCTGACACAGTGATTCATATTTACGGAAGCTGACCGGCAAAAGCAGCGACACGGAACATTCCCTGCCGCTGTTTCTACGCTACTTTATTTTCATGTCTGTCGGGAACTTCACCGCTACAGTCGTTCCCTTTTCCGAACTTTCCTCTACCCGAATCTCACCGCCGTGCAGTGCGACGATCTCCCACACCAACGAAAGTCCCAATCCCACACCGCCGTTTTCTCTGCTTCTGGATTTATCCACCCGGAAAAATGGCTGAAAAATGCTTTCTCTGTATTTCTCCGGTATGCCGCAGCCGGTGTCTGCGACCCGAATGACTAGCCGATTTTTTTCATCGGTGATCGCAATACGCACCGTCCCGTTCGGGCGATTGTAACGTATAGAATTTTCGGCCAGATTAAAGAGCATACGATAAATCAGCGTGTCACTGCCGATCATAACCCCCTCACCTGTGCTTTCAAGTATTATTCCGTTTCTGTCCGCAAGCGGAACAAGGTCTGCAAAAATCTCCTCAACCATAGGAGCTAATTCAATACGGTCTGTGCAGGACACCGTCTTGAGATCACTCATTTCAAGCAGCGTTTTCGTCATTTGCGTCATGCGTTCGGTCTGTTCACGCAGCAGGCGCAGAAAATCCGCCGTTTCCGGCAACACCTCGGGATGCTCTGCGGAAAACAGCTCAAGCTGTGCCTGCATCAGCGAAAGCGGCGTGCGCAGCTCATGAGCGGCATTTCCCGTAAACTGCCGCTGCGCGGTAAAGCCTTCGTCAAGACGTTCCAGCATTTGATTGAACGACCGGCTGAACTGCCGGAACTCCGGCAGTACATCTTCGCTGATCTTCATATCTGTCAGATTGTTCAGCTGAACCTTTTCCACTTGAGAAGTAAAAGTGCGCAGGGGCTTCAGCGCGTGTCCGCTTAAAAAGTACGCAAGCACACCGCCGAGAATCGTTACCGCTGCCGTGATATACCAGTTAGTGGTGATAAATGATTCCTGCGCCCCGTGTACAACAATGGTCAATTCCTCGTCGAGCTTCTTTTGCTCGGGATCAAAATAATCAGGTTCTCCCCTGTCCGTGTCCCCGTAGCCCGTAATATAAGAGCCTATGGAATCCATATAATGCCTGCCGGAATATCCGATCAGAACATTCATAAAAACACAGGTTGCTCCGATAAGAAGTACCGTCATTAAGGTGATCCGCCATTGCAAGGATAGCTTTTTCACAATTTCTCTTCCTCCATAACGTACCCTTCACCGATTCGGTTGCGGACGGGGTCGAAACCAAGTGCGGCACGCAGCTTCTTCCGCAGTGCGGAAATATGTACCCGAATCGAATTGCTGAAATTATCCACGCTGTTGTCCCATACATGGTCAAGCAGTTCTTCCTGACTGACGGGACGCCCCTGATTGAGCAGAAGGTATTCAAGTATCCCGATTTCTTTACGGGTAAGTGACAGTTCCTGTCCGCCGGCGGCGGCGATACGGGTCTTAGTGTCAAAGGAAAGCTCACCGCAGGTAAGAACCACATCATTCTGTGTAAACTGACGACGGGTAAGACTGCGTATCCTTGCTTCCAACTCCTCTAAATGAAAAGGCTTTGCCAGATAATCATTGGCTCCGGCATCCAGCCCCTCCACCTTGTCAGCGACCTCACTGCGCGCCGACAAAATCAACACCTTCGTATCTCTGTCGTTTTGACGCAGCGTTCTGAGCACCGTCATCCCATCCGCCCCCGGCAGATTCAAATCCAGTAAAGCAAGATCGTATCGCTCCACACCGAGCAGTTCGATCGCTTTGTTTCCGTCATGGCAAAAATCCACGCTGTAAGCGAGTCGTCTGAGACTGCGGACGATCGTCTCACATAACGCGCGTTCATCTTCAACTACTAAAATATGCATAGGAAATCTCCTTACGTTGTTTTTCCGGTTCTTCGACTTTATTATACCGCGAAAAAATGCTTGCTCACAAGGGCATTTTTGCGAGACCGTCAATACCACAGTCGTGCGCAGCACGGGGAGGTGATAGCCGTAAAGGCTTGCGCAGAAAGACTTTCTGCAGAAAGACTTTCTGTGGATATTATACCACACGGAGATAAGTTTTTTGTTAAGTTTTCGTTCTTAACAGGGATTTTATATCCTTTGTGATACAATGAGGACACAAAAGGAAGGGGTGACCGAATTGATTCGATCGAAAAAAGCCGTTTTTCAGGCTGCGCTGCTTATCTGCGGAACTGCGATGCTGTGTTACGGAGTCTGGCGCGGAGAGGCGGATACCGTGCTAAGCAAGGCGGTCCGGCTATGTTTGGAGTGTGTGGGAATTGGATAACAAAAATGCGAAGAAAAAAAAAGGCGGCGTATCGCAGTTTCTCTCACGCTTTCGGGGACTGTTCCAAGCAGGTGCAGCACTGCTGACCAACCTTCATCTGCCCAATTTCTTGAAGGGCGGAATTTATCAAGGGAAAGGAAAGGCTGTCTGTGTACCGGGACTTAATTGCTATTCCTGCCCGGCGGCATCGGGGGCCTGTCCGATCGGCTCGTTTCAGGCAGTGGTGGGGTCGTCGAAATTCAACTTTTCCTACTACATCACAGGATTTCTCATTCTGCTCGGTGTGCTGCTCGGCCGCTTCATCTGCGGTTTTCTGTGTCCCTTCGGATGGTTTCAGGAGCTGCTGCACAAAATTCCGACCAAAAAGATCTCCACCAAAAAGCTGAAGCCGCTGACCTGCATAAAATACGCTGTTCTGCTTTTTATGGTGGTTTTGATGCCAATGCTTATCACAAACGATGTTGGCATGGGAGATCCGTTCTTCTGCAAGTACCTATGTCCGCAAGGAGTACTTGAGGGAGCGATACCTCTCGCCGCCGTCAATTCCGGCATACGCGCCGCACTCGGTGCGCTCTTTTCGTGGAAGCTCGGTATTCTGATTACAGTAATCGTGTTGAGTGTGGTTTTCTACCGCCCGTTCTGCAAGTGGCTGTGTCCGCTGGGCGCGTTTTATGCGCTGCTTAACAAGGTATCACTTTTCGGAATGAAAGTTGATAAACACAAGTGCGTTTCCTGCGGAAAATGTGCAAAAGCATGCAAGATGGATGTGGATGTAACCAAAGCCCCCGACCACACCGAATGCATCCGCTGCGGCATGTGCGTCCGTGCCTGCCCCACCAAGGCCGTTAGCTTCCGCTACGGCTTCGGCAACGGAAAAGAAAGCGATCGTCCCGCAGAAAAGACGGAAACAACAAAACAAATATCCGATACAGAAAAGGAGTAAACACAATGAAAACAACAAGAATTTTAACCGTATTGACCGCCTTCCTGCTGATATTCAGCCTTGCTGCCTGCGGCACAGGCAAAGACAACAAGAAAGATGACGGAAACAAAAAGGCAGCAATTGCAGCTCTTATGGCAATGGAACCCGGCACGAAGGACGAAGCAACCGAGCTTCATCAAAAACTGATGGAGCAGGAAAATGCCATTCTTTCCGAAAACAGCGCTCTTTGGGAGAAGGTGTTTCTCTCTGCCAATAAAGGCACGGCGATGATCGAGGACGGCGGAAACTACGGAGATTTCCTGCTTAAAACTATCGACGGCGCCAAGGACCAATTCAAGGCAGATGAGCTGAAACTGCTTAAAGAAGGCGCCGAACAGATCCGTGAGATCGAAGGAAAGCTGACGGTTCTTGAGCAAAAGTTCCCCGGCTGCGGAAAAAAGCCGTCCGACGGCGATATGAGCGTTCCGGCAGAGAACGGCAAACCGACAGAAAAAGGCAATCTGATGAAATTCCCCGCATTTGACGGTAAGGATCTTGATGGAAACGAAGTGAAGAGCAGCACTCTGTTTGCGGAAAACACCGTTACCGTAGTAAACTTCTGGTTTACCACCTGCAGCCCCTGCGTGGGCGAGCTTGCCGACCTGGAAGCGCTGAACAAACAGCTTGCCGAAAAGGGCGGTGCGGTAGTCGGAATCAACTCGTTCACTCTTGACGGGGATAAAACGGCGATAAGCGATGCAAAGGATATTCTGACGAAGAAGGGTGTATCCTACAAAAACATTTGGTTTGACTCAAAAAGCGAGGCCGGTGAATTCACTTCCGGACTGTACTCCTATCCGACCACATATGTAGTTGACAAAAACGGCAACATCGTTGGCGAGCCTATCGTCGGTGCGATAACCGCCAAGAAACAGGCAGAGATGCTGCAAAAGCTTATCGATCAGGCCATTGCAAACAGTAATGGCTGATGAGTATCAATCTTCCGGCACAAAGTCAATAACACTTATTTTCAAAAAGGCGAGGGCGGATATCCCTCGCCTTAAACTATTCGGTTGTTTTCGACTCTTCTTTACGGCTTTCCTAAACCTGACGTTCGAGCGCCGACTGTTTAGCGAGAATGGCGTTTACCTTATCATGGCGGATATGGATATTGTTCAGAGCTTCTCTTAACAGTTTTTATTTCTTTCATAATAACTATTCCTCTTTCTGATTCTTCTTTGAGTTACGCAAAAGACTCTGCGGGCTTTTTGAGCAGCGAAAGGCTGATCTTCACCACTCGGCTGACAAAGCGAATGATTTCCTTTTTGCTATACTGATCATAGCCCTCCACAACAACATGCATCAAACCGTTTGACAGGTGGGTATACATCATCTCAAGCTCCGCATCCCCGACCATAGGCAGTTCCTTTCGCCAGTAAGCAATACTGTCCTTTTTGGCGAGTGCAATCATTCGCTTAAGGATTGTGGAACTTGTGTTTCCGAGAATCAAAGCCCTGCAAGCCTCCCGGTTCTGATCGATCATTTCGTAAATAGCTTCTATAAGAGCCGTAACATCAAATGAGTTTACGTAACGAAGGGACTGTTCAAACGCTCCGATAAGCTCGTTCTCAATACTCCCCAGCAGTGCAAAGCAATCGCTGTAATGAGCGTAGAAGGTCGCCCGGTTCAGCTGTGCCAGCTCGCACACCTCTTTTACGGTAATTTTGTTGACCGGTTTCTCTTTCAGTAGTTTTAATAAAGACTGCTTAAGCACCATTTGTGTATAGCGTTTCCTGGCATCTGTTTTCTCCATTCAAATTTCCTCCGAAAAAAGTTTACAAAGTTTGGCAGCACTTCCGTAGGTGATGTTGCTTTTCTTTCAAATAGACTGTGATTGCCGATTGCTTTTATCTTTTATATTTAGTATACTATACTTGTGAAAGATAGTCAACATCTGTATGGATATCTCAAGGAGGTTTTCTGTATGTATAACAGATATTTGATTACCGGCGCCACCGGTTTTCTCGGTCGGACAGTGGTTGAGAAACTGGTACGCCGCAATGTACGGGTAGACGCATTGGTGCTGCATAATGACCCTTATGCGGCTTTATTGCCGGGAGAGGTTCATGCAGTCGTCGGCGATGTATGCGAAGATGCCTCGCTTGAGCAGTTCTTTGCAGACGCTGATGACAAAACCTGTGTAATTCACTGCGCCGGCATTATCTCCGTCGCCTCAAGATCCGGTTCAAAGCTCTATCAGGTCAATATAGGCGGCACCTGTAAGGTCGTCCGGCAATGCTTGAAGCATCACATAGGGAAAATGATCTATATCAGCTCTGTACATGCCATACCGGAAAAACCGAAAAATTGCGTCATTACAGAGGATTGCGAGTTTTCTCCGGGACTTGTAGACGGCGATTATGCCAAAAGCAAAGCAGCTGCGACGGAATTGGTCTTTAGTGCAGCACAGCAGGGGCTTAACGTCAGCATTGTTTTTCCCTCCGGAATCATCGGTCCCGGTGATGTGTCCGGCGGAAGCTTTACATCAATGGCAAAGACCTTTCTTGCCGGGAAGCTGCCCTTTGCCGTGCGCGGCGGGTATGATTTTGTAGATGTACGGGATGTGGCAAAAGGAATTCTGGCTTGCGCGGAAAGCGGCGAGTCGGGTAAGGGTTACATTCTGTCCGGACATTACATAACCATCCGCAGAATGCTGCAGATCGTCGGAAAAGCAGCCAAGCTGATATATCGTCCCATTTGTTTGCCGTTAAAACTCGCAAAGCTTGCCGCACCTTACTTTGAACGCCGTTGCCTGAAAGAGAAAAAGCCGCTTTTCTTCACACCTTATTCTGTTGCTGTTCTTGGTTCAAACGGACGGTTTACTCATAATGCCGCAACGGAGAGGTTTGCATATCGACCGCGCCCGATCGAGGAGACCTTGCGGGATATGACAGTCTGGCTTGTCAGTCAAAAGGCTAAAGCCGGCAGCGCAACTTAAGGTGGAGGTGCTCATTTATAAAATCATTCTTACCGACTCCTCCCGGCACATCGCTTCAGACTTTGTCGCCTTGCTTTTCTGATGTTCATGTAGTATAATAAAGGCAGATCAACCGTTCTTTCCGTCTGAAAAATGACCCGGGCACCCCCGTGCCTCTGCATTTACCCGTACTCCCGGCATCGCAGCAGGATCCTATCGTTTTCAAGGCTCGGCGCGGCTTTTCATCTTTCCCGCCTATTCTTCATTTAACAAACAGAGGTTCGATTATGCTCAAGATACTGTTAGTGGAAGACGATAAGACGATCGTCGCCAACCTGACCGAATATCTGAACGGCGCAGGATATATTGTCCGAAGCGTGACCGGACAGGCTGCCGCTATGTCGGCGCTGGCGGCGGAAAAGGCGGACCTGGTGCTGCTTGACGTGTCGTTGGCGGAGGGCAACGGCTTTTCCGCGTGCAGAGCGATCAAGGCCGAATTTGATATCCCCGTCATTTTTCTGACCGCCTCCGGCGATGAGTACAGCACCGTTACGGGCTTTGACCTGGGTGCCGATGATTATATACCGAAGCCGTTTCGTCCGCGAGAACTTCTTTCCCGCATCAAAAACGTTCTCAGGCTTACAGGCAGTGCGGGCAAGACCGTAAAACTCGGTGATGTGGTGGTGGATACCGAAAAGGGCACGGCAATGAAGAACAACAAGGATCTGTTTCTTTCTGCGCTGGAATACCGTCTTCTGCTGGCTTTCATCAACAATCGGGGGATCGTGCTGACCCGAGAGCGGCTGCTTGACTCGATGTGGGATGTTGCGGGCACCTATGTCAACGACAATACACTGACGGTATACATCAAGCGTCTGCGCGAGAAGATCGAGGATGACCCCGCCGAGCCGAAGATCATTCAGACGGTTCGCGGGATCGGATACAAGGTGGACGCATGATGAGGCTGCTGAAAAACAAAGAGGTACGCGGCGCGCTGCTGTGGCAGCTTTCCGTTGCCGTAATTGCCTGTTCCCTCTGCTTTTGGTTCGACCTC
>ERZ780157.3706-NODE-3706-length-12458-cov-3.784165_pt1 | contig 12458 bp, 10 predicted proteins | sample MGYA00511169_ERZ780157 | MGnify/ENA primary metagenome ERZ780157 (study PRJEB29588, sample SAMEA1965149) | human gut metagenome | biome: human gut; feature: human-associated habitat; material: faeces | place: Denmark | collected 2008/2010 ... | reverse complement strand
GTCATCCATGACTCGATGCTGCCTTGTTCTGCCATCCGTGGCAGAACATCACTGTGTACCTATAGACACACTAAGATTTTCTAATTTTCTCCCAAAGTCACAAAATTAGCTTCGGCTTTGCGCAAGATGCCAGCCGTCAGGTTATGAACACCATTTGGGTGGGCGGTTCATCTCAAAACTGGGGGCGTAGGCGCGAATTTTTGATATTCGCTTGAATGAAAATATGCTTAAAATGCTAATGTGCTGTATCATTAATATTCAACCTAATGGCTTCCCAGAATTTTTATATGCTACATTGTATTACATGAATTATTTCGTAAAATGCCAGACAAAATAACACAGAATAATTTTTTCAAATGTGTATGGCAATAAACATAGGCATAACGGGATACATTGAGGTTTTTCCAGTATTATCAAACCAATAATAATCTATTAAACATAGTTATTTGGAAATATTTTTTTAACAGATTCAGACATAAAAACACTAAAAATTTACGCACCGCCCAAGGTTGTAAAATGAGTTCTCCGGCGAAGGGTGGTTCACAACTTAGTGGCTGGCAAATCGCATCAAGCCAGGACTCGTTTTGTGACTTTGGGAGAAAATTAGAAAGTCTTTGTATGCCTGTTCACAATACAGTGTTGTGCTGCCATGGACGGCAGCACAAGTCCTAATGTGCCCGGACGGCACATTTAGGACGCACACGTCACTCCGCCTCAACCTGAATCAGGCATACTTAGACTTTCTTATTTTCGGACAACGGAACAAAACAGTCCCGGCTTGATGCAATTTGCCAATCGTAACTCCCCAGAACCACCCTACACAGGGAAACTCATATCACCCACAAACCAGCATTTGTGATATGCGTAATTGCGCAAATAAGATTTCACATTATGTGCCAGCCCGGCACAGGAAAGAGGATTTAATATGTTATGGGACACGCATATGCACAGCCAGTTTTCCGGCGACAGCCACACACCGCAGGAAGATATGATCGCTGCTGCAAAACAAAAAAATTTAAAAGGAATCTGTTTTACAGACCATCTTGACATTGACTATCCGGACGAACCGGAGACATTTTTGCTGGATCTGCCGAATTATGTCTCTTCCGTGGATGCAATGCAGGAGAAATATAAGGAAGTTCTTCCAGTTCGACTCGGCATTGAACTTGGGTTACAGCCGCATCTTGCCGGCATCCACGCCGACATCCTGTCCCAGTATCCGTTTGATTTCGTGATCGGATCCTCTCACGTCATGCACGGTGTGGATCCATATTATCCGGCTTATTGGGAAAACCACTCGGAGGAGGAAGGCTACCGGGAATATTTTGAGTCGATCTTAGAGAACATCGCCGCATTTGATGGTTTTGACGTATACGGACACATCGACTATGTGGTGAGATACGGTCCAAATAAAAATGCCAATTATTCCTATCAGAAATATGCCGACATCATCGATGAGATCTTAAAGGCTCTCATTATCAAAGGAAAAGGAATCGAGATCAACACCGGCGGTTTCAAATACGGACTCGGCCATCCGAACCCGGCCGAGGACATCATTAAGCGCTATCATGAACTCGGCGGAGAGATCATCACGATCGGTGCGGACGCACATCAGCCGGAGCATGTCGCATTTGATTTTGAAAAAGTTCCTTCTATATTAAAAGAAGCCGGCTTTACGCATTATACGGTATTTAAGAACAGGAAACCGGAATTTATCCCGATTCCCTGACCGGAACTGCTGTTAGGATGCCGGGGCAAATAGTGCACTCAAGTTTATTAATTGGCAAATTGCACCAGCCGATATATTGTGAATGCACTATTTGTGCCCCAGCCTCCTGTCATTTTAACGTCTCACTGTGATTTAACACCGACGTACTATATAAAAACAGCACATCCTGATCTTTAAAATTAATATAGTTTCCAATCCGCTCCACGGGCAGATACCGGATATCCACCAGTGTGATCTTCGCATAATCTTCTGCCAGGAGTGGGGCGATGCTGCTTCCAAAGGAATCCCGGAACATGACCAGTTCCCGGTCTGTTTTCGCATTCGGATTTTCAATCGATATCAGGGATTTCGATCCTCCCAGAAAAATCTCATACATATCATTCCCCGTTGTTTTTTCCATGTCGTAAATCTTATTTTCCGCACGGTTTTCATAATCATACACGATACAGTTTTCAAGCACGTCATTATCCAGATAATACAGTGTATCAGGCTGTCCATGAAGTGCGAGCTGTCCATAATAGACACCGTAAAATGGATTTTCCAGTTCTTTTGTTTCGTATTCTGTCGCCGGATTTACCCCCATTGCCCCAGCGAGGTGCCGTGCCACATCCGTGATCTGTTCCTGCCGCCAGTGTGCATCTGTACGGTAATAGTCCGAAAGTTCAAGATCCCCAAATATGTCAATATACTGTGCATATTTCGTCCCATCTCTCATCTGCGCCGTCAGCATATCATAATCCATGGACGGATAACCATTTTCATCTGCCAGAAAATAACTTTTATCCGGCACGATCGCCAGATAGATATCTGTGTCTGTATCCGAAAGGTAACGATCATAGGCTTCCCCAAAACGCGTGACGGCATACTGCAGTGAATCCGCATGAAGCGGATATTCCATTTTGGCAATATAGCCATCTTTGATATAAAGTCCATGCTGGTCTCTCTGCCCCAGCACATACATGGAAAACGCTGTCTTTAATGCACGAAACTGCTCCCGTAACGGAAACTGGTCTTTTGCATACGACTCAAATCCACTCATAAAAGTACCATCTTTCATGTTTTCCACATTTATTTTCGGAAACTGTGCAAGTTTTCTGCGCTCTGAGACAGAAACCGTATCATCACTTTTCGCAATATTTCCTGTTAAGAATCCAAACAGGATCAGTGCCGTCACTCCAACAGTGATCCTGTCTTTTCGCTTTGTTCCCATAATTGCCCTCAAAATCTGAAATATAAAAACGGATTGAATGAACCATCTACCAGAAATGCCACACAAAGAAGCAGTAACATTACCAGCAGGAGAATTTCTGCAATGTCAAGTGTCTGCTTTAAGCCTTTCTTTTTCTGCAATCTTCCATATAATCTCACAGGAAGCGGCGTCGCCCCGATCACCGCAGTCAGGATGATCCCTGCATAACTTTTCAGATAATACAGACTCTCTGTCGTAACCGGTTTTATCTGTCCCCCGCCAAACATAGATACGATGCAATCCCAAAAATCCGCCACGGAGGATGCATCAAAAAGTACAAACCCGATCAGCACAAAAAACAGCACATGCAGGTGTCCGACGATCTTATGTTTTTTTAAATAAGGCAACAGCCATGCTTTTTCAATCAGTAAAAGCACCGCATACATTAGTCCCCACAGGATAAAATTCCATGCCGCCCCATGCCAGAATCCAGTTGCCATCCACACAAGAAAAATATTAAAGATCCACCGCACAGGTTTTACATGACTGCCGCCCAGCGGGATGTAAAGATAATCCCGGAACCATGCGCCAAGTGAAATATGCCATCTGCGCCAGAATTCGGTAATGCTCGCAGAACAATAAGGATAGCGGAAGTTTTCCGGAAAATCAAATCCAAAAACAGCTCCCAGTCCGACCGCCATATCGCTGTACCCGGAAAAATCAAAGTAAATCTGAAGCATAAACGCTACCGCATACATCCAGAAAAATAAAACCGATTTTTCCTCGGAAGCCTGAAACTGTCCGATCAGCTCCCCGAGTACATTTGCAATCAGTATTTTTTTTGACAGCCCGGTCACAAATCTTCGAATTCCATATGCACACTTTTCCACGCTGTGAGTGCGGTTTTCAAGCTGACTTCTGATATCCGAATAGCGCACGATCGGCCCCGCAACGAGCTGCGGAAACATTGCGACATAGGCAGCAAACATGAGCAGATTTTTCTGTGCCTGCACACTGCCCCGGTATACATCCACCGTATAGCTGATGACCTGAAATGTATAAAAGCTGATACCAAGCGGCATTGCGATACGAAGCAGCGGAATTTTCTGCCCTGTCAGCACATTGAGATTCTGGATAAAAAAATCGGCATATTTACAATAGACGAGCGGCAGAATTTCTAATAAAACAGCGGCAGACAAAAGAATTTTTGACTGCCGTTTATTCTGACATGTACCGATCAGACGGGCAGACAGATAACCAGCCAGAATGACTGCTGCCATCACCGGCAGGTATTTCGGTTCTCCCCATCCATAAAAGATCAGACTCCCCAAAAGAAGCACTGTATTTTTCATCCGTCCCGGAGCCAGAAAATAAACCAGCACCATACACGGAAGAAAATAAATCAAAAACGTGATACTTGAAAATAACATTTATACGATCCCGTCCTCACTGATGACTTTCGCGTTTTCATAAGTCTGCGTGAGTTTGTCTTTAAACGTGTTTACCAGTTCTTCATTTCCAAAAACAGATACCAGATAATCATCCAACGAAATTACAACCAGCTTGTCCGGAAATCCACACATCCACTGTCTGCCCATCACATTTTCCTTGAGGTCTGCCGCTACGCTCTTTACATCATCTGCATTTTTCAGATGATAGGCACCGCAGGTAAATGTGTTCGCATTCATCATGTGCATGATGGAAGCCGCATTATCGATCTTTTCCGCATCCGCCGCCGGAAAGCCAAGCATGCGGTCTAATTCATCCGCATCCGTGATCCCAAATGTCCCCGGCGCATCCTCTGTCATATTTTCTTCCGTCATATCTCCGCCTGCGATGGCGAATTTCTCGTCTTCTTCGTAGCTGTTCCAGACTGTGGTAAGAAGCTCTTTGGCATCTTTGATCTCTGTCTTTTCTGATGAATCCCTGCTGTCTGTTTTATTTCCACAGGCAGCAAGTGACATTGCAAGAAAAATTGAAAACAATAGTATTATAAATTTTTTCATGTTCGTCTCCATTTTTGTTTTGTTTGGTTTGGTTTTATTTTTCTCATCGTATCATGTTTTATACCGGGTGGAAAGAGAATATTCCATTTTCTTTAATATCTTCTCACGATCCGATCAACACATTTTTTTCTTCAAATGCAAATCCATAATGTCTGATCTTCTCTTTTGGTATTCCCCGTGCCAACAGTTCGGCATCATAATTTTTTTCTTTGATCTGCACTAGTGCTGACTGTACTGTTTTCTTCAAGTGTCTGCTCTTTTTTATTATTTTTTACCTTAAACTCCAATATAATTGCTGGTATTTTTGTTTTTTCCCGCTCTTTCGGAACCATCATGACATCATATCTGCCAAAGCCGCTTTCCCGGTTTGACCTGATTTCATAGATATCTGTCTGGTCTGCTATTAGTCCAAGCACAAATCCATGATAAAATCTTTCCGGTTCCTGATTTCCAGCGCCTTCACTTCCGACATCAAAATAACTAAACGTTGCAAGCGTAATCTTATTCATACAATAATTCATTGCATCCACATCCTCAACCTTTAAATAACCACCTGCTACCAGAAGACTCCATACCGCGCTTTCATCCTGTGCAAGATGGCTGAACACGATCTGTTCATCAAAATTAACTTCAATCGTCTTTCCGTTTAAAAGACTTTCCATCTGTATCTTCATATCTGCCGATGCTCATTCTCTGTAAAACATTCCTGTTCATTTAGATAGCGGTTTTGTCTATAAACATCCACAATAATATTTTTTATCTTTTGAACAGCATCTTTGTAATTGTTCTGTTTTACATCCGCAAAGCTGACAAAAATAACCCGATGTGTTCCCTGCAGTATGCGGTATTTTTCACTTTCCCACCACTGCCTTATAAAATCTGTTTTATCAATATAAAAATAATGGTTCTTTCTTAAAGATACAAAATCCTGCTTTCCAATACTGATGATTCTGCTCATATTTTACCTATACTTTCCTGTTTATCGTGTAATTATCTTTACACGTTTTTGACGTTCTCTGCTGCCTGATCATATTGTATCTATCTTTTGATCAGTTTGAAAGGATTTTCATTTTCTGTAAGTTTTCTTAAAATGATCAATAATCAATTCGGAAATAATCAAGATACGCTTTATATCTGTCCTGTGCCGTAAGACAGGTATCTGTCAGATATCCTTTTTCATTGTCCCATTCTTTCAGCCCCCGATAGTAGAACATTTTTAAATCATCTTCGATAATAAATGGAACAATATTATATTTCAGACACTCTTAAACATGATCAGTCTGCCGACACGTCCGTTGCCATCCTGAAACGGATGAATTCTTTCAAACTTCACATGAAAATCCAAAATATCTTCCAAAGACTTTTCTTCTTTCGCATTATATTCTGCCAGCAATTTTTTTATCTTACCGGATACCTGCTCCGGTAATGTAGTCTCCATACCCCCGACCTCATTTGGCATCTTTTTATAATCTCCAACAGCAAACCAGTCTTTTCTGGAATCACTGGTTCCATTTTTTAAAGTCAGATGGAGCAGCTTTAACAATTTCTCTGTCAATACCATACAGGCATCATCAATTATCATATCAATGCACCGAAAATGGTTTGCAGTTTCAATCACGTCATCCACGTTAAGAACTTCATTTTCAACACCGATGGTATTGGTTTCAAAAATATATCTTGTCTGATCGTGCGTCAGACGGCTTCCTTCCATATGATTTGAATTATAGGTTAAATCGATCTGTGTTTTATGATAGATACCGCCTTGATACTTATCTGTTTTTTCTTCTCTCAGAATATCTAACAGTGTTTTGGACTGCCGTTTTTCCTGATTTTTTCGCACTCTGTTTTCCTCCGTTCACTTTCTAGATTATTTAATTATAGCACATTACCGGTGGCAAATTCATTTTTGTCTATAAAAACGCAGAAAATCATATAAAAACACACCTGAATAAAAAATGACACATTTATCCATGTACCCATATTCTTTATACTAGTATGATAGAAGCGGACATATAGATTCAAGAATGGAGGGTGTATTTTTATGAAAACCTACGAACGACCACAAGTATTTTGTCAGGAAGATTTATGCGAAGGCTGTCCGGCAGACAACGGTTCTTTCTGCACACTGACCAAGGGATATACAACCGGTGATAAAGACTACCGTCCTACCTGGGAACGCAATGGCGAGAGTCCGGATAAAATAACATGGATAAAAAGACCTCCCAGAAAGGATTTTTCTTTTCCTTTCTGGAAGGTCTTTTAAAATTGTCAAAGAAAGATAAATATCTCTTCCCTTTTCTATATATTGTCTCTTATTTAAAATATGCTACACCGGACTCAAAGATTTTAAGATCCTGCTCTCCGTAAATGTTCATTGCCACGCTTCTGTCACGTCTCTCGGAATGAGCCATCTTGCCGAGCACACGTCCATCCGGGCTTGTGATACCCTCGATGGAACAGTAGGAACCATTGACGTTCCACTCTTCGTCCATGGTCGGAACACCTGCCTCATTGACGTACTGTGTTGCAACCTGACCGTTTGCAAACAGTTTATCAAGCCATTCTTTCGGTGCAACAAAGCGTCCCTCTCCGTGGGATGCCGGGTTGCAGTAAACTTTTCCAAGTTCCGCCTGTGCTAACCACGGGGACTTGTCGGTGACAACTTTTGTGTATACCATCTTGCTGATATGGCGTCCGATCGTGTTGTAGGTCAGTGTCGGGGAATCTGCTGCCTGCGGGCGGATCTCGCCGTAAGGTACCAGTCCTAATTTGATCAGTGCCTGGAATCCGTTACAGATACCAAGGGCTAAACCGTCTCTCTCATTTAACAGTTTCATAACTGCCTCTGTCATCTTTGCGTTGCGGAATGCGGTTGCAAAGAATTTTGCAGATCCTTCCGGCTCATCACCGGCGGAGAATCCACCCGGGAACATGATGATCTGTGCCTGGTCGATTGCCTTGGTAAATTCATCTACGGACTCACGGATGTCCTCAGCATTTAAGTTTTTAAATACTTTTACGATCGTATCCGCACCTGCGCGCTCAAACGCTTTTGCACTGTCGTACTCGCAGTTAGTTCCCGGGAATACCGGAATAAATACGGTCGGTCTTGCCACTTTATGTTTGCATACATAAACAGAATCTGCATGATAAAGATCTGTCTTTACTTCCTCTTTATCTTCGGTTGCACGAGTCGGGAATACTTTCTCCAATGTGCCTGTCCATGCGTTCAATGCCTCATCGATCGCAAGTTTCATATCGCCACAGATAAATGCTGCTTCCTCATTGACAGCACCTGCTCTCTTTACGTTTGCAGATAAACCTGCATTGTGCAGTGCCTCGTAAACTTCTGCAGTCTTGCCTGCCGGAACTTCTGCCACGATATTACCAAAGCCCGGAGCAAACAGTGTATCAGTTGTCACATCGGTATCTACTGTCACGCCAAGTTTGTTACCGAATGCCATCTTTGCAAGTGCTGCTGCAAGACCTTTTCCGTCAAGCGCATATGCGGAAACGATCGCACCTTTCTGGATCAATGCATGAACCGCATCATAAAGTTTCATGACCTGTGCGTAAACCGGCACGTCATATTCATCTTTGTCGATCGTAAAGTATAACAGTTCATTTCCTGCTGCCTTTAACTCCGGTGTGATGATATCCTGCTCTTTTGCCACATCCACTGCAAAGGAAACCAGTGTCGGCGGTACATCAATATCATTAAACGTTCCTGACATGGAATCTTTTCCACCGATAGATGGAAGTCCAAAACCGATCTGTGCATTGTAAGCTCCGAGAAGTGCTGCAAATGGCTGGCTCCAGCGCTTCGGATCCTCGTTCATTCTGCGGAAGTATTCCTGGAATGTAAAACGGATCTTTTTATAATCACCACCTGCGGTCACGATTCTTGATAAGGACTCTAATACCGCATAGATCGCACCGTGGTACGGGCTCCAGCTTGCTAAATACGGATCAAAACCATATGCCATCATGGTTACGGTATCACATTTTCCATGTGCAACCGGAAGTTTTGCAACCATGGACTGTGTCTCTGTGAGCTGGTATTTTCCACCGAATGGCATGAAAACGCTTCCTGCTCCGATAGAACCGTCAAACATCTCCACAAGACCTTTCTGGGAGCAGACATTCAAATCAGCCAGCTCTGCAAGCCATGCTGCCTTCATATCGTTTTTCGCAACCGCATCTGCAACTTTTGGTGTAGAGATCTTATTTAAGTAATTATCCTCCGGTACCGGCATATCCACTGCAACGTTGGTCTCCTGATGCGCACCGTTGGTGTCTAAGAAGGCACGGGAGATATTTACGATCTCTTTGCCTCTCCACTCTAAAACAAGTCTCGGCTCCTCCGTTACAACGGCAACTTCCACTGCCTCTAAGTTTTCCTCCGCTGCGTAGCCTAAGAAGGTCTTGACATCCGAAGGAGATACCACAACTGCCATACGCTCCTGGGATTCTGAGATTGCAAGTTCTGTTCCGTCTAATCCGGCATATTTCTTCGGCACTTTGTCAAGCTGTACGCGAAGTCCGTCTGCAAGCTCACCGATTGCTACAGACACACCGCCCGCACCGAAATCGTTGCATTTTTTGATGATATGGGCAACTTCCTCACGGCGGAACAGGCGCTGGATCTTGCGTTCTGTCGGCGGGTTACCTTTCTGTACCTCGGCACCGCAGACTGCTGTGGACTCTGTGTTGTGCGCTTTTGAAGAACCTGTGGCACCACCGATACCGTCACGTCCGGTTCTTCCTCCAAGTAAAATGATGATGTCACCCGGATCAGAGGTCAGTCTCTGTACGGCACGTCTTGGAGCAGCACCCATGACCGCACCGATCTCCATACGTTTTGCCACATAGTTTGGATGGTAAACTTCTTTGACGTATCCGGTTTCAAGACCGATCTGGTTACCGTAAGAGCTGTATCCGTGTGCAGCTTCTCTCACCAGTTTTTTCTGTGGAAGTTTTCCGGAGATCGTCTCGGAAACAGGAACCGTCGGATCTGCGGCACCGGTCACACGCATTGCCTGGTAAACATAGGTACGTCCTGACAACGGGTCACGGATCGCACCGCCAAGACAGGTAGCAGCTCCACCAAATGGCTCAATTTCAGTCGGATGGTTGTGTGTCTCATTTTTAAAGAACACAAGCCATTCTTCCATAACCGGTCCTTTACCATCTTCGTGATCGATCTCAACCGGAACAACAATCGAGCAGGCATTAATTTCATCCGAAACTTCCATGTCGTCCAATTTTCCTTCTGCACGAAGTTTTTTCATCGCCATAAGCGCAATATCCATCAAGGAAACGAATTTATCATCTCTTCCTTTATAAATTGTCTCATGATCTTTTTTATACTGTTCAAACGTGTCCTGAATCGGCTTTTTGTAATCGCCTTCTTCAAATGTAACATTTTTCAATTCTGTCAAAAATGTGGTATGACGGCAGTGATCCGACCAATATGTATCTAACACACGAATCTCTGTCACGCTAGGGTCACGTTTTTCTTCATTTTTAAAATAATTCTGAATGTGTAAAAAGTCTTTAAATGTCATGGCAAGACCGAGAGACTGATACAATTGATTCAGTTCTTCTTCCGGCATGTCCTTAAAGCCATCAAAAATCTTAACATCTGCCGGCTCTTCAAATTTGGTTACCAGTGTTTCCGGAATGGTTTCATCCGTCTCTTTCGAATCTACCGGGTTGATGCAGTACTCTTTGATACGGGCAAAATCTTCTTCGGAAATATTGCCTGACAAAACATAAGTAGTAGCCGAACGAATAACCGGTTCTTCGCTTTCGTTCAATAATTTCACACACTGCTCTGCGGAATCCGCACGCTGATCAAACTGTCCCGGCAGATATTGAACGGAAAACACCTTATCTCCTGCTTTTTTCTCAAAGCTTCCCTCATAGACATAATCTACCGGTGGTTCTGAAAATACGGTTGCCAGTGCTTTTTTGTAAGTTTCTTCCTGAATGCCCTCGACATCATAGCGAATCAATACTCGAACCTGCTCAAGATCCTTAATTCCAAGGTATTCCTTTACCTCCTGTTTCAACTCTTTTGCAGCTACGGCATAGTCCTCTTTCTTTTCTACGTAAATTCGCTTTACATTAGCCATGATTTTCTCTCCTATCTTGTCTTATCCATCATTATCACTACAAGTTCCTCTTATATTGTGTAAGACCCAAGTTTTACGCGGCCCTTCCAATAACTCTGAACTTCTGTAACATAATTTGGTGCAAATTCAGCATATCTTGCGTTGAACTGCTTTGTTTCTTCTTCATTGACAACAGACTGGCACTGATTGTCATACGCTTCACTGTCATCGTTGTTTACCATTTTGATCAGATAATAACCGTCGTCTCCCTCAATAATATCTGAGATCTGACCATTATCCATTTTCATGATCTGCTTACGAAGTTCTTTATTCAGGAATGTAGAATCTTTCAGATCCTTTTTGATCAGATTCTCTGTTTGATACTGAATTCCCGTTTTGTCATTGTCATCCAACAGTTTTGTAAAATCCTTTGCTGTCTTTGCTTTTTCCTGTAACGCCTGCATATTCGTAAGATTTGTCTGCTTCTGTTCTGCGGAAACCTCTTTGGTTTCTTCTCCGCTGGTTTCCTGATTGCTGACTTTATAATACTGCAATGTATACTGTCTGTAATCCTTTTTATTTACAGTTGCTTTCAATGCCTCTTCATCCACACCGCTTTCTTTGATCAAAATCTGACGGAATTTCTCTGCAAGTGCATTTTTCTTAAATTCACTTTTCAAGGTCTTTTCATCCAGACCCTCCAGTTTTTTCTGTTTGTCCGTAAAGTTTTTCATGGTGTCTGCGACATTGTTTTCTGCCGTTTTCTCTTCTTCTGCCGTGAGGGAATATCCTCTCTTCTGAGCCTCCATATAAAGAACCTCACGCTGTTTCAAAGAATCCATCACCTGCTTTTTCGCAGCGGAAGCACCATTTCTTCCTTTACTGTCAACATCTTCCATTTCCCAATATGTCTTTCCATACAGCTGCTGATAAATGGAAGAATATTGATTGTACTGGTTTTCTACCTGATAAATGCTGTAAACGGCTTCTTTCATGTAAACCGTGTCTTTCTTTTGTGTTCCATTTTCATCTGTCGTGGAAACTACCAATACGGCACGCGGGCGAAGCTGCATATAGCACACCCCTGCGCACAATACGATAACGGCAAGAATACCTAAGATCACCAAAACCTTATTTTTAGAAGAAACAAAGGACAAGGCACTGGTACCCCCTCCCTGTTTCTTACTTACTCCGTTGTTTTTTGCTAATTTTTTTGAGTTGTTCATTGTTACCCTCCGAAATACATTTTTTTGCTCAAAGCATATAATAATATTTTACCATATTATTTTCTTTTGTAAAGAACAAACTCTACGAATTTTTTGTGAACGCAAACAGAACAATTCCAGATACCAAAAAACTCTGTCCATTTTCTGAACAGAGTCTTGGATGCAGGAAAAGGGACTTGAACCCTCATGGTA
>ERZ780157.3700-NODE-3700-length-12483-cov-2.736884_pt1 | contig 12483 bp, 9 predicted proteins | sample MGYA00511169_ERZ780157 | MGnify/ENA primary metagenome ERZ780157 (study PRJEB29588, sample SAMEA1965149) | human gut metagenome | biome: human gut; feature: human-associated habitat; material: faeces | place: Denmark | collected 2008/2010 ... | reverse complement strand
AGCAGACACCGCCACCTGATACTTCAGCGCCTGAGGACGATCCGCCGGTTGACCCGGGCGGTTCTGAACCCCTCCCTCAACCGGAGCCGGATAATCCACCTACACCGGAACCGGAGCAGGAAGCAGAACCGGACCACGAAACTACAGAGTCAGAGCCTCCGGCATTCGATGTACAGGTCTGGGTTGACTTCGCTATTTCCTATGGTCAGCAAATTGGTCTGGAATATGATGCCAGTGCCACAGATTGCTGGGACGCACCCATAACGGCAAGCGGCCAGTCCAAGTTTCTGGAACGCGATATCACCTCACGCCTGAATCGCTATCTGGATCGGGGGATGACCGGATTCAGCGTCTGGGCGGAGATCCGCTCCGACGGAAAGTATAATCTGTATATCGGCTATCGCTAAAATCTATTTTGTTATGAACGCATCGTGGAAACTCACGGTGCGTTTCATTTTATATCAAACAGGAGGAGACAATCATGACAACAGCGAAAAGAAAGCCCCTTTCACTTTTACTGACCTTACTTATGCTGGTCAGCATGGTGGTAAATCTGATCGTTCCCGTCTATGCGGCGGAGAATGTCGGCACCATTTATTTAGTGCAGTACCCCCGCGGCGGTGGTGACACGGATGCTTGGGGACACCCCAATCTTACTTATATGAACGGATGGCAATCCGGCAGCGCCTCAGGCTTTCTAACCCGAAGCATGGATTCCTACACCGGTCAGCTTGTGTACTGTATCGAGCCCGGTGTCCACCAAAACAGCGGTGACCAGCTGAGCGGCCGCGGTGAGGATTTCTGGGAGAACTATCCGGACGATCTGAACCCGACCATTGATCCCGATACGATCAAAACCCATATTGGCCGTATTTTCCAGTATGGCTATACCGGGAATAATACGACGACCTGGGATGTAAACAATGCGTCCGATCAGAATACGCTGGCTCAGATCATGGCCACACAGATTCTGATCTGGGAGACCATCGTCGGCGAACGTGATGCAGATTTTAACCATGTGAATGCGCACGGCATGGGCTACGCTGAAGTTCTGGATACGGTCAGTTCCAATCATCCGCTGCGCTCCAAGGTAATCTCCGCATACAACGGAATTGTCAGTGCGGTTCAAAACCACGATGTGATTCCCTCGTTCATGTCCAGAAGCCGAGGCAGTGCCCCGACCTATGAACTGGAATGGAACGGTTCCTCTTATGTGCTGGAACTGAGAGATACCAACGGTGTGCTGAGCAATTTTTCTATCTCCTCGCCGACCTCCGGTGTCACGGTATCCCAGTCTGGAAATACACTGACGATTACCGCACAGGAAGCGCCCACGAATGGGATCACAATCACAGCAACCAAGGGCGCACAGCGTCTGGGCGTTGTAGTCTGGACCGATGGCGTGAAAAGCAGCACAGTATCCGGTCAAATTCAGGACTCCGTCACCTGGGGCGAGCGTGTGTCTGATCCGGTTTATGCCTATCTGAATCTCAAGGTAAGCTACGGTGAAGCCAAAATCGTGAAGCACTCGGAGGATGGCAAGGTCGCCGGTGTGAAGTTCCGGGTGACAGGCAATGGTATGGATGAAACCGTCACTACGCAGAACGATGGTACCATCTCGATTGCTAATCTGAAGCCTGGCGAGTATACCGTTACAGAACTCTCCGATAACCGGTATGAGCCGCAGGAACCTCAGACTGTTACCGTCGTCAGCGGTCGGACCGCTGTTGTCACCTTCAGCAACACTCTCAAGCGCGGCAGACTGGAAGTGACAAAATCCTCTGAAGATAACCTTGTGGAGGGAGTAAAATTCCATTTGTTCGGCACCTCCCTTTCCGGTCTGACCGTGGATGAATACGCAGTAACCGATGAGACTGGTACCGCACACTTTGATAACATCCTGATCTCCGGAAACACATCGTATACGCTGGAGGAAGTGGACGCAGCCGAGCGGTATGTGGTCCCTGCCGATCAGGAGGCTGTGATCTACTGGAATGACGTGACCGAACGCAGCTTTACTAACACCCTTAAAAAATTCCGGGTCGAGGTGGTGAAGCGTGATATTGAGACAGGTTCGGCGCAGGGCGATGCAAGCTTAGCCGGTGCCAGGTACGGCCTGTATCAGGCCGGGAATCTGGTGGCTGAGTACACCACAAACGCCAACGGTGGTTTTGTGACGGATTATTTCATCTGCGGAGACGGCTGGACGATTCGTGAAATTGCACCCTCAGAAGGCTATCTTCTGGACGAAACCATCTATGAGATTCCGTCGGATGCTTCCAATTTCAAAGTGGAACTGAATGACCTGGATCTGACCGTTCATGAACAGATCATCAAGGGCAGCATCCGCCTGGTCAAGCACATTGACAAACCTGATCCCGATGTAGAGACGGAACTGGAGGTCACAGACTCTTCGGAGCCCATGCCTGTCCTGGAAGATGTCATCCTCCAGACTGAGCCTGTTTTGGAAGAGGAAATGCTGAATTCCGATCGAGTGCTCCCTGGAGAACCGGATTCAGACAAAATCGAAAGTGAGTCTGAGGAAATCGAGTCTGACACGGTCGTGATGGACGATGCCCTGGATTCCGAACCTGAAGTGACGGCTGAGACGGAAGAACTTTCTGAGACTGAGCCTGTTCTGGATGAAGTAGAGCAGCCTACCCCGGTACCGGATGATGAAATCAAGCCCTCCGGTGGAGAAGGTCTGATCGAGCAGCCTGAGGAGGGCGCCAAGTTCCAAATCTATCTGGCTTCTGCAGGCAGTTATGATGCCGCGAAGGAAAACGAGCGCGATCTCCTCGTAACCGATGGCGATGGCTTTGCCGTATCCAAGGATTTGCCTTATGGCCGCTACAGGGTTCATCAGATTGAAGGCATGGATGGTCAGGCATTCATTCCTGACTTCACCGTGTTTATCTGTGAAAATGGGCAGACTTACTCTTACATTCTGAACAACCAGACCACCAGCAGCCTGATTCGAGTGGAAAAGCGTGATGCGGAAACAGGCAATATTATCGCCGCAGCGAATGTGGGTTTCCAGGTCCGCGATCTGTCTACCAACGAGTTGATCATCCAGACGGTTTACTATCCGACGCCTGTGACCATCAACACTTTTTATACCAACGATGAGGGCTGGCTGATGCTGCCTTGTGAACTGGATTACGGTCAGTATGAGCTGATTGAAGTACAGACCTGCTACGGATATGTGCTGGACAGCGAGCCGGTTCCCTTTACGGTGGACGGAAGTGAAAATGTAGTCACCGTAGAGAAATACAACTACGCCCAGAAGGGTGTCATCAAGATCCAGAAGACAGGCGAAGTCTTCGCCAGCGTCTCTCGGCAGGAGGATCTGTATCAGCCTGTGTACGAAGTGCGGGGGCTGGCTGATGCAGTTTTTACCGTCACTGCCGCGGAAGATATTGTGACCCTGGATGGTACGGTTCGGTACACGAAGGGCGAGTTGGTCGATACGATCACCACTGGAGCAGATGGCTGGGCCGAGAGCAAAGCGTTGTATCTGGGTCGGTACGAGGTGACGGAGATCGAAGCCCCTGCGCCTATGGTGCTGAACAGTGAAACTCAGATTGTGGAACTGGCCTATGCCGGACAGGATGTCGAACTGACGGAGGTCAATGCCGGCTGCTACAATGAGCGTCAGACAGTTCAGATCAGTCTGACCAAGAACATGGAATCGGACAAGACGTTTGGCGTTGGCCTCGGCGATGAGTTGGCCAGTGTCACATTCGGGCTATATGCTGCAGAGGAGATTCCGGCCGCAGACGGCTCTGTCATCCCTGCAGACGGTCTTATTGAAATCCTCGCCATTGGTGCTGACGGAACTGGAAATTGCAGTTCCGATCTGCCTCAGGGCAGCTACTACCTCCAGGAACGCACTACCAACGGCAGCTATATTCTGAACGATACCAAATACCCGGTGATCTTCACCTATGCGGGGCAGGACATTGCGACAGTGCGTCTGGCAGCCAACGATGGTCAGGCCATTATCAACGAGCTGATCTACGGCAGTGTGTCCGGTAAGAAGCTGGATGATGCCGGTAATGCCCTGGAAGGTGCTTTAATCGGACTGTTTACGACTGATGAGGGTGAGTTTAACGAGGAGACAGCCGTCCTGACCACCACATCTGCTGAGGACGGGTCTTTCCACTTTGAAAACATCCCGAAGGGCATCTGGTACATCCGTGAGATTCGGCAGCCGGAGGGCTATGTGTTGTGCGCGGATATCTTCCCAATTGAGATCTCTGAGAACGAACAGATTGTTGAGATTGAAATCGTCAATGAGCGTATTCGGGCGACACTGAGTCTGACCAAGATTGATGAGGAGTATCCGGATCACAAGCTCAGCGGTGCGGAGTTCGAAGTCTACCGCGATGTCAACGGGAACAAGGAGCTGGACAAGGAAGATACTTTGCTGGGTCTGATGGAAGAGATGGAGGCAGGCTTCTATGAAATGAAGGACGTAGAATTCGGTGGTGTGCTGGTTCGTGAGAAGACAGCGCCTGAAGGATTCTACCTGGACGAAAATGTTTACTATGTCTCCATTGAGTCTGACGGCGAAACCTATACAGTAGAGAACAAGGCTGGCGTGGGTTTTATTAACCAGGCCCACCGTGGAAATCTGAAGATCATCAAGACCAGCAGCGACGGGAAGCTGGAGGGCTTCACGTTCCGCATCTCCGGCGAGGACTATGACCGCACCTTCACCACGGGCAGCGATGGTATCATCTTCATAGAGAACCTTCGCGTGGGCAAATATACCGTAACCGAGCTTGATGACGAGATGAGCGAAGGCTACAGGCGCCCGGATCCCGTAACCGTCGAACTGGTTACCGACGAGACTCTGACAGTCAATGTCCATAATGAAAAGGTCACTGTGGATGTGCCCAAGACCGGCGATGATTCGAATCTGTGGATTTGGGGCAGCCTGCTTGGCCTGAGCGCGCTCGGTGCTGGTGCGCTTGTCTTTGTGGATTACAAGAGACGGAAACGTATTGTCAAGAAGTAAGGTCAACAGCCGGACAGAATTTTTCTGTCCGGCTGTCTTCTTTTGCCGAAACGTCGCGAATAATACATAAATTAGTCGGAGATTCTGAATGATTTAACATTTTCTTGGTTGACTTTCTGTTTTGCGCGGCATATACTGTGAACAGAATCAGAAGAACAAGAAAAGGTTGGTGATGAGGATGAAACGATTTGCAATGCAGAAGCTGCTGGACTGGAAGGAAGATCCCCATCGGCTGCCGCTGATTATTCGCGGTGCCAGACAGGTCGGAAAAACCTGGCTGATGAAGGAATTCGGAAGACTCTACTTTGAAAAGTGTGCCTATATCAATTTTGACAGAAACAAGCGTATGGAGCAGTTGTTCTCCGGTGATTTCAGTGTGGATCGGATTCTGGCTGGGCTTGCTATTGAAAGCGGCGTGGAGATTGAACCGGAGAATACCCTGATCATCCTGGATGAAATCCAGGAGGTTCCTCCGGCTCTGCAAAGCCTCAAGTATTTCTGTGAGGATGAAAGGCACAGCTACTATATTGTTGCTGCCGGCTCTTTGCTTGGCATCGCCATGCATCAGGGGACATCCTTCCCAGTTGGTAAGGTGGACAGTACGGAGCTATATCCGCTGTCTTTTTCGGAGTTCCTTGATGCAACAGGAAACAGCTCTCTTCTGAATCTGCTTCAGCAAAAGGACTTTGCCATGATCACAGCATTTAAGGACAAGTATATCGACCTTCTCAAAACCTATTACTATGTTGGCGGAATGCCGGCGGCAGTCAATGCCTATGCAGAAAGCGGGAATCTCAAAACTGTCCGGCGCATTCAAAAGCGCCTGATCTCGGATTACGAACAGGATTTCTCCAAACACGCTCCCACAGCCGTGATCCCGCGGATTCAGATGGTCTGGGACGGTATTCCCTCCCAGTTGGCAAAAGAAAACAAAAAGTTTATTTACAGCGTACTCCGCGAGGGTGCGCGAGCCAAGGATTTTGAGCTTGCCATCCAATGGCTTACGGATTGCGGCCTGTGCCATAAGGTTGGACGTGTGACCAAGGGAGGGATTCCTCTTAAAGCATATCAGGATATTCCGGCGTTTAAGCTCTATCTGGTAGATGTGGGGTTGCTTGCAGCCATGACCGATCTGGATGCCAAAACGCTGCTGATGGGAAATGCCATCTTCACGGAATTCAAAGGAGCGCTGACGGAGCAGTATATCTGCCAGCAATTGTACGCGGAGCTGGATATGGTTCCCTACTACTGGTCAGCGGAGGCATCCTCCGGTGAAGTTGATTTCGTTCTGCAGTATCGGGGGCAGGTCGTTCCGCTTGAAGTCAAAGCAGAAGAAAACCTGAATGCCAAAAGCCTCAAGAGCTTTGTCAACACATACCAGCTTGCATACGGTGTCCGGACCTCAATGTCGGATTATCGGGAACAGGAGAAACTGGTCAATCTGCCGTTGTATGCGATTTCCTTGCTATGGGAAGTCTGCGATAAGATGAATGAAGCATAAGAATAGAAAGAGCAGGAGCCTACTTCATTGAAGGTTCCTGCTCTTTCTGATTGGAGGTTATTTATGACTAAGATACACAAAACGAAAAGTACTTTGGTGATGAGCGTAATCATTATGCTCCTCTTGCTTTTACCTCAGACTGCGTATGCAGCCGATGGTACCGACGGGACAGAAATGCAGGTTCTGCAGCCGCAACAGTTAGAGATCCAGCTTGGCTCAAACTGGGCTGGCGTGGAGTTCCAACTGAAGACAGATGCCGGCCTGTACCCCGGCACCATTTCGGTCGGTGAGGATGGTGTTCTTCGGCTGGAGATTGGCGGCAGCTCCACCTACACCCTGACCTGTCTCAACTCCAGTGCACCAGTGCCTGATGTTGCGCAAGCTCCTGCCCCGGGGGAAGCGGACTCGAAAGATATCACTTCATCTGCCCCGGAAACTGAATCGGAAGGTGGCGCGGAACAGCTTTCTTCGTCCACAGAAAAATCCACTAACGAGGATGCAACGAACACTATCGCAGGCATTCCTGTTCTGCATATCGCATTGTTCGGTGGTGGTTTGCTGATTGCTGTTGCAGCACTGATCGGGATGCGTATATCATCCCGACGCCATGCAGTGGATGCAGATTACGATGAAGAAGAATAATTCACCAGACTGAAAACAAAAGCAGGGGAAGAAACTAATCGTATATTTAATCCGAAAATATTTTCAAAAATATATACGATAGGTATTGACTTTCTTGAAAGCCTCTGCTATACTGTAAGCGTGGCAGGGGCTTGCGCAGGCTTTCGGTACTTCGGAAGAGCTCCCGGAGTCAGACGTATTCCAAGGGGGATACGGAACCGTTACGGAGTCGCGCACTGAGCGATTCCACAATCGCAAGCCATCTCGAATTATATAGGCCGGAAGGCTGCTTAAATAACGTACAGAGTCAACGCTGGATGAGACAAAAAAACTCCAGCACTTGGCTCTGTATTGTTTTTTTGCAGATCTTCCGGCCTTTTCTTTTCCAACGGAGGTGAACAATCATGAAAAACAAAAAGAAAAAACGAAAGGGATTTAATGCAAGTGCAATGCGGTGCCCCTATTGTGGTGCATCCGTGGTTTATCGCAGTGCGGATGGGATATATCAGAACAATGACAAGGGCGCTATGCTTTATGTCTGTTCGCACTATCCAGCGTGCGACGCCTATGTGCGTGTCCATGCCGGCACGAAACTGCCGGTTGGAAGTATGGCAAACCGAGAGCTGCGTGCTCTGCGGAGAACAGCACATTTCTATTTCGACCAGATGTATCAGCGTGGCCTGATGACAAAACAGGAGGCATACCAGTGGATGGCCAATTTGATCGGTGCCCCTCTCTCTCAGGCACATATCGGTTATCTGCGCGAGTATTACTGTACCCAGGTTATCGAGGAGAGCAAGAAATATCTGGTTCGCTGCCATGTGGATCCTGACCAGCACTTATTTCGCTGCCAGAAAGGAGGCGCCATTGCATCATGACGTTGACAACAGAACAGCAAAAGAAAGTGGAGGAAAATCTGGGGCTGGTGGGCAAGGTCATCAAAGATAAGGTCCATGGTCTGACCTCGGTCAGTATCTACACCTATGACGATCTTTTTCAGATCGGGTGCATTGGTCTGTGTAAGGCAGCTGCAACGGACAATGGCGGAACATTTTCCACCTATGCTTACAGACTTATATGGAATGAGATCTGTGACGCTTTGATCAAGGCAACGCGAATATCCTGTCGTGAGGATACAATGGATCCGCAGGAAGGTATGCTCTCTTATTTTTCAGGACCGAGTGCGCCATCCATTGATATGAGTCTGAACCCTATTCTTGCAAAGATTGAAGAACAGGCCAACGGGATTGAGGCCAAGGGAATTCGAGCGCTAAGGTTGTCTCTGGCCGGGTACAGCAGTCAGGAGATCGGCCAAATGCTGAACGCGCAGCCTGGAGCTGTGCGTATGTGGATGACAAAAGCCCGGAGGTACCTCCAAAAGCGGACCGAACTCCTCCTGATGATAGACAATATTGAATAATTGAATAGGAAAGGACTGACTCCGTTGCGGGTCAAGCGAACGCGCAGCGGAGCCTGTATGTTTATGATGAAAAAACGAAAAGATTTCAGGTGGCTGGCTGTGCCGGCTGCGACTACAACTGCCGTATTCCTTCTGCTGCGTTTCATCTTCCTGATCGGATATGTCCCTACGGAGTCTATGGAACCGACGCTACATCAGGGCTGCTATATTCTCGGTATCCGGTGCTGCGGAGATTTGGAGACTGGGGACATTGCAATTTTTGAGCACAACGGAAGACTGCTTGTCAAGCGAATAGCCGCAGTCGGTGGAGAGGCCATTGTACATGCCGGACAGGAGTTGATCGTTCCAAACGGCTGCTATTATATGCTCGGTGATAATGCATTGAACTCCTTCGATTCCAGGTACTGGGATGACCCCTTCATTCCGCAAGGGCGCATTAAAGCAAAGCTCATTCTCCCATCGAAGCTGTAAGATCCCGGTACTTTGGGTGCATTCGTTTTGAACCGTATCCAATTATTACGGACACTTTTAGAAAACAGTCAATACAAAAAGAGCTTCCCGAATACTCGGCAAGCTCTTTTGATCGCGGTCAGAATCAAGGATATTTCTCTCAGTGTTTTTCGCAGAGTTCCCAACTCTATTCTTGAGCGTGAAAAAGCCCTGAAACAACTGTACCTTTGCGTGCTTTGTGACGGAATTTTTGACGGCGTTTGTCACCCGGCGAAGCACATCAGCTTGTTCATATTGCTACGCTTGAGTTCCATAGACGAATGCACATATCGTTCCAGTGTCACGGTCGGACTGGAATGACCTAAGGCAACACCGCAGAACACGCAAAAGGAAAGGCCCTGCGGGAAGATTCCACCCGGCAGGGCATATATACGCCATTCCATCAGCGCTGCAGCCACACTGATTTAAGCCGTCAGGCAGGATCGCCTGTCAGCCAGAATCAGATTCGCCAGCGCGAACAGGATATTCAATTTGGCAATCTGTTTTCGCAGACCTCGGTACCTAGTTTTCCGGTATCGAAGCTGGCCCTTTACTACCCCAAAGACATGCTCTACCTTGGCCCGTACGGAGGATTTCTCCTTTTCGCGGCGTTTGATCTGCCCGCGGGAACGATTGTCTGCGTGTTTACTCTGCGAGGGCCGTCTGTTGATTTTGTAACGGATCCTTTTGCCCTGGCCATTGACATTGAAAAGAACGGCGTCTTCCCGCTTTTCAGCGCCCAGGCAGCCGCTGTCGCCATATACGCTGTCCTCATCGCCGGTTAAGAGCTCCGGCACCATCGTCACATCATGGATGTTGGCGCTGGTGACCTTTACTGTGTGAACCAACCCGCTGTCTTTATCCACGCCGATGTGAGCTTTATAGCCGAAGTGCCAGCTGTTCCCCTTTTTCACCGAGTGCGCTTCCGGGTCTCGTTTCTTTTCCCTGTTCTTTGTCGAGGACGGCGCTGCGATCAGGGTAGAGTCCACTATGGTTCCCTTCTTCAGCAGCAGGCCTCTTTCCTGCAGCAGATATACCACCTGCGCAAACAACTTCTCCTGCAGCCCGCTGCGGAGCAGCAAATTCCGGAACCGACCCAGTGTATCTCCGTCCGGCACCTGATTGCTCGATTCCACTCCGCAGAATTCCGAGAATGCACGGCTGTCGATCACTTCCGCTACCGTTGCCTTGTCCGACAGATCATACAGGTTTTGAACCAGATAAATCCGCAGCATCCGTTCTAGATCGTAGGGCTTATTGCCGCGCTCTCCTTTGTAATAGTGCGGCCGGATCAGTTCGATCCACTCTCCCCACGGCACGATGCGCTCTATCTGACTCAGAAATTCTTTCTTCTTTGTCCGCACCTGGCTCAATTCATCGCTCAGGCCCGACAGACTCATCTGCTTATCCATAGTATTATTATATCATATTTTTTCTTTGTGCGGTGTTGCCATAATTTCTTTTACTCTCCCCGGCCTAGTCGGGGGCTCTCGTTTCGCTAAAGTATATCAAAACAGGGAGGCACCGCTTGCACGATGCCTCCCTGCAGAAAGTTTACGTATCTGACCAAATGATTTCTGATATTTCTTTATGCTTCCTGCTCAGCCTGCCATTTAGGATTTATTTTCGCAATAAAACCGTGACGTAGAAAAAACAGAAGCCAAGCCAAATCATTTGTTCATCCCTGTATGAGAATACGATCCACCACCAGTTTTCTGAACTCCGGAGTCAGAGAGCAGAAGTACGCCGTAAAGCCCGTGACGCGTACCACCAGGTTGGGGTACTTGCTGGGGTCCTTGTCGGCTTCGAGAATCTGCTGACCGTTCACAATATTGATGTTCAGCAGGGTGGCCCCCTGCTCGAACAGCGTCATGATATAGTCGGCGATCTTTTGCACAGCCTCCTCACCGCGCCCCATACCAGGGTCAAGCTCCAGCTGTACCGGCGCGGTATTCCCATAGCCCGGCTGCACCGCGCAGATGGAATTGCTCATTGCGGTGAGGGCGCCGTCCTTGCGGAAGCCGGGGTGCGGGTTGGCCCCATGGTTGATCGGCTCGAAGGCGTGGCGGCCGTTGGGGGTGGCACCTACCTGCTTGCCGAGCACAATCGTATTCGACCAGCTGAACCAGCCGGGGATAAACTGGTAGCCCGGATACTTCTGGCTGACGGAGCGCACCTGGTTGGAGTATGACTCCGAAATTTTCACCGCCCACTGGTCGCTGATGGTGTTTCCGCCGCCGTAGCGGGCACTGCGGGAGAGCATCTGGCGTACAAGCTCACCGCCCTTATCCTGGAAATCTGTTTTCAGATGATGGTAAAGCGTCTCCCAGTCGATCCGCTTCTCCTCCTCCACCCGCTGCTGCAGTGCGCCAAAAGAGTCCGCCACCGTGGCAATAGCCGAGCCGTCCATGCAGAGGTTGTAGTACATGGCGCCGCCGCACGTCATATCCAGACCTTTTTCGATAGGACCATGACTGATCAGGTTCAACATCAGCTCCGGCTCGTTGTACTGTTGGTACCGCAGGTGGAACGCGATACCCTCGGCAGTTACCTCTACAGCCCGGGCCATATGTCTCTGGTACAGATCCCACAGCAGTTGTGTGGAGTATGGGCCCTTATGGCTCATCATCTCATCCATGGCATTGATATCGTCCTGACCATCACAGTCGATAGAAATCGTAATATCACATTTATCTTTTGCTTCCATCAGTCCCGCAAGAACTGCATTTTGATGTCCACGGTTACGGCTCTGGGAAATTCCGATGAAATGCTCATCCTGCTTCGCCAGGTTGCAAATGATCTCCCATGTTTTGTCTTTGCTTCCGTCATCAACAAACAGAATTCGGCTGTCCTTAGAAATTCTATCAGTTTGAATCAAAGAGTTCAATTTGCTCAAAAATATTCTTGATGTAATTGGAAGAACGGTTTCTTCATTATAACAGGGAATTACGACATATAATCGATCACTCATTTTTACTTAGCACTCCGATCTTTTGTGTGGTCATTTACCAGCATCGCTATATATTTCACATACATTAAAATATATAGTAAAACATGATACTGCGTTACTTCCTCTGTACCAAATAAATAATGTGCATACGTCACACGCATAAACATGAATCCCCCATATCTGTTTATATCTCTTTATCTTTTTTATAGGGTGTTTTTGACATATATATAATAAACAATATTCCACCTATCATTGTCATTATAAATGCCCATTTTAACGGTGCATATATATATCGAAACTCAATACTATTTTCTCCTTTCACAACCGGAACAGCTGTTAATCCATTCACATCATACGTTTTAGTTTTCTTCCCATTCACAGTCACATGCCAAAATTGATCATATGGAACACTGTAAAACGCGTATGCATCACACTCGGCGGTAACAACATTGGTAAATGCATTTTTCTTTTTCTCAAAT
>ERZ780157.3697-NODE-3697-length-12506-cov-3.681552_pt1 | contig 12506 bp, 10 predicted proteins | sample MGYA00511169_ERZ780157 | MGnify/ENA primary metagenome ERZ780157 (study PRJEB29588, sample SAMEA1965149) | human gut metagenome | biome: human gut; feature: human-associated habitat; material: faeces | place: Denmark | collected 2008/2010 ... | reverse complement strand
AATCCGTAAATACGGCTTCCACGGAACTTCTCATAAATTCGTATCCAAGAGAACCGCAGAGTTCCTTGGCAAAGACTACAACGATCTGAAGATCATCGTATGCCATATGGGAAATGGTGCTTCCCTTTCCGCTGTAAAGAACGGCAAATGTGTAGATACCTCCATGGGCCTTACCCCGCTCGAAGGTGTGATCATGGGAACCCGTTCCGGAGATATCGATCCGGCTTTTGTTGAGTATCTGTGCAACAAAGAGAACCTGACCGTATCCGAGGTTCTGAACATTCTGAACAAGAAATCCGGTATGCTCGGCATGACCGGCATCTCCAGCGATTACCGTGATGTATCTGCAGCAGCAGAGGCAGGTAATCAGGATGCCATCAACTGTCTGGAAGCATACGCTTACCGCATTATCAAATACATCGGTTCCTACATCGCAGCTATGGGCGGCGTAGATGTGATCACCTTCACCGCAGGCCTTGGAGAGAACGCTATTCCGCTTCGTGAGACCATCTGCAAAGCATTTGAGTTCATGGGTCTGGAATTCGATTCTGAGGCAAATAACTGCCGCGGCGTTGAGAAGATCATCACCAAAGAAGGCTCCAAGATTACAGCATGCGTGATCCCGACCAACGAGGAAATCGCAATCTGCGAGGAGACCGTAGAGTTAGTAAAAGGAAAATAAAAAATAATTCAAAAAGCAGTTGACAATTCTTACCTTCCCGGGTATAATTGGTAAAGTGTGATTAGGAGAACAATATGAAAATCAGTCTGACCAAGTTATTTGCGCAGGACGGAAAGTCCGAAAAGTATGAAATTCCGCTTACATCCGAAACTTTTTCGATCGGCGGGCAGGACTATCGGGTAATCGAAAAACATCCTGTTATCCTTGGCCTTACGCATGAAGGCAATCGTGTGATCACGATCACCGGCAGTGCAGACCTTACAATGGAGATTCCATGTGCAAGATGCCTGACACCGGTAGCGACTCCATTCCAGCTCGAGTTCGATCTGCAGATTGATCTGAATCTGTCAGAGGAAGAACGCGAGGAAAAAGAAGAGGACTCTTCGTTTGTGGAGGGAGACGAGCTCGATGTGGAAGAACTGGTTCGTAATGAGCTCATAGTCCAATGGCCGATTCGAGTGCTGTGTAAAGATGACTGTAAAGGAATCTGCAGCCGTTGTGGTGCGAATCTGAATATTCAGACCTGTGATTGTGATACCACAGGGCTAGACCCCCGAATGGCTGCAATCAAAGATATATTCAGCAAATTTAAGGAGGTGTAACTATGTCCATTTGTCCTAAGAATAAATCTTCCAAAGCAAGACGCGATAAGAGAAGAGCAAACTGGAAAATGTCTGCTCCGAACCTTGTAAAATGCAGCAAATGTGGTGCTCTTATGATGCCGCACAGAGTTTGCAAAGCTTGTGGTTCTTACAACAAAAAAGAAGTCGTTGCAATGGACTAATATTCATAAATCGGAATCAGTTCCGATGTGCAATGCAGCAAAAGGCTCCCGTCACCGGGGGCTTTTTTGTTGTCTCTGCGGGTTGTCTGGAAGCGTCATATAAAAGATTTGACGTGGTGTGTCGTGATGTGCTATAATGGTCTCGGTGAGAATTGAAACAATATTGCAACATTTTCGTAACAATTATAAAAAAGGAGTGCAAAGCATATGAAGAATAGACGAATCATATTTCTGGCAGCATGCATGTGCAGTGTAGTATTCCTCTCAGGATGTTCCACAGACAGTCTGATGGATAAAATGATGGGAACTGAGACGACGGTTTCGTCTTCGGCCAGTGTAGATATTTCAAAAGAGGACAGCGATGCTGTTCATGTAGATGCCAATCTGGAAAAGCCGGTTTTTTCGGTAAATCCGGTGGAGAGCCTGCAGATTCCCGTTGGAAATACATCTGGAAAGCTGACTTGTGAGGCAGGAATAACGGGAGAAGGCACAGTAACATATCAGTGGTATAAGAACAACGTAAATTCCAACGGCGGAGGAACGCCGATTGAAGGCGCAACAGAAGTGACATACCAGGTCGATACTTCGGCGGAGGGCAAAGATTACTATTACGTTGTGGCAACAAACACGGTTGGAAATACCGTTTCCATGGCGACGAGTACAGTAACAGAAGTTACGGTAATTCCGGCAGGGAAATGGGTTCAGAATGAAAACGGATGGCAGTATCAGAATAATGATGGAAGCTATGCAACCAATACCTGGCAGAATATCGACGGCTACTGGTACGTGTTTGATGAAAATTCATACATGGTGACAGGATGGTACTGGAGCGGAGAAGAATGGTATTATCTGGCGGACAACGGTCAGATGCAGACCGGCTGGTTCACGCAGGATGGTGAGGAATATTATTTGGATCCGGATACCGGTGTCATGGCACGGAATACAACCATAGACGGTCATGAGATGAATTCGAGCGGAGTCAAGGTTTCTTAAGAAAAATAAGATAAAACAGAGCGGGTGGATTTTGGAAAGATAAATCCACCCGCTTTTTTGGAATACAGGAGAAAGCGCGGATGGGCATTTGTGCTTGATTTTTGCAAAGGAGTTTAGTATAGTTAATACAGCACTTGCATGAGTGCTTTTAGAGCGTGGTTGAAAACGGTTTTTTGAAAGAAAAAGAGTTTTCAAACGCGCTTTAGAAAAGAGAAAAGAGGAAAAAACATGAGTGACTTAGTCAGAGTTGCAGTGGACGCGATGGGCGGCGATTATGCGCCTGTGGAGCCGGTAAAAGGCGCCGTTGAGGCCGTAAACGCAGATGAACGTGTCAAAGTCCAGCTGGTCGGCCAGGTGGATGTCATCGAAAAAGAACTGCAGAAATATACGTACCCGAAGGAGCGGGTTGAGATCGTTCCGGCAACCGAGATCATTGAGACGGGAGAGCCGCCGGTCAATGCGATCCGCCACAAAAAAGATTCTTCGATCGTTGTCGGCATGAAAAAAGTGCGCTGCGGAGAGGCAGACGCGTTTGTCTCCTCCGGAAGCACCGGAGCAGTCCTGGTCGGCGGACAGACGATCGTAGGACGCATCAAGGGCGTAGAGCGCCCGCCGCTGGCTCCACTGATCCCGACGAAAGACGGTGTATCCCTTCTGATCGACTGCGGTGCGAATGTTGATGCAAGACCGTCCCATCTGGTGCAGTTTGCCATGATGGGTTCCATCTATATGGAACGCGTTGTCGGCATTAAAAATCCGCGTGTGGGAATCGTGAATATCGGTGTGGAAGAAGAAAAAGGAAACGCGCTCGTCAAAGAGACGTATCCGCTTCTGAAAGAAAACCCGTATATCAACTTTGTCGGCAGTATCGAAGCAAGAGAAATTCCAAACGGAGCCGCAGACGTTGTTGTCTGTGAGGCGTTTGTCGGAAACGTTATCTTAAAGCTGTATGAGGGCGTCGGCGCGACCCTGATTTCCAAGGTAAAACAGGGCATGATGACATCTCTGCGCAGTAAAATCGGAGCCCTTCTTGTGAAACCGGCGCTGAAAGAGACACTGAAGTCTTTTGATGCCAGTGAGTACGGCGGAGCACCGCTGCTTGGCTTAAAAGGACTCGTTGTAAAAACGCACGGAAGCTCAAAAGCCAACGAATTTAAAAATTCCATTCTCCAGTGCATTTCATTCAGCGAGGAGAAGATTCCGCAGAAAGTGCAGGAGCATCTGGCAGACTATAAGAGCAGCAGGGAGGCAGCGAAAGATGGAGTTTGAAAAATTACAGGAGATCATTGCGGATGTATTAAACGTAGATCCGAATGAAGTAACCATGGAGACAACCTTTGCAGATGATCTGGGAGCGGATTCCCTGGATGTATTTCAGATTGTGATGGGAATTGAAGAAGAATTTGATATCCAGATCGAAGCAGAAGAAGCAGAGCACATCGTATCGGTTGAGGATGCGGTGGAAGCGATCAAAAAGAAACTGGCAGAATAATAGAAAATGGCGAAGGGGCTGTTTGCTACAGGACAGCCCCTTTGTTACCGTCCGCAGAACACCTGCAAACGGTAACTATGAGGAAGGACAGGCTTAAAACAGGTTATGAATAATATTGATAAACTCGTGGATTTGGAAAAGAAGATCCAGTATAAATTTCAGGATTTCGGACTGCTGGAGATGGCGATGCGCCATTCTTCCTACGCAAATGAGCACCATATGGAGCGCCTGGAGTGCAACGAGCGTCTGGAGTTCTTAGGAGATGCCGTGCTGGAAGTTGTATCCAGCGAATTTTTATACAAGACATTCCCGCGTCTCCCGGAGGGCGAGATGACGAAAAAACGCGCCAGCCTCGTCTGTGAACCGGCACTGGCATTCTGTGCCCGTGAGATTGACCTTGGCAGCTTTCTGCTCCTTGGAAAGGGCGAGGAGGCAACCGGCGGCCGTCACCGCGATTCCATCGTTTCGGATGCTATGGAGGCAACGATCGGTGCGATTTTCCTGGACGGCGGCTTTGAACCGGCAAAAGCGTTCGTTCTGAACTATATCTTAAACGATATCGAACACAAACAGCTTTTCTACGACAGCAAAACGATTCTGCAGGAGCTGATCCAGGGTGAGACGGATGAAGAGATTGTTTACACCATCTTAAAAGAAGAGGGACCGGATCACGACAAGAGCTTCTGGGCACAGGTCAGCGTCGGAAAGAAAGCGCTCGGTACCGGAAAGGGCAGAACGAAAAAAGCGGCAGAACAGGCAGCGGCATACGATGCAATTCTTGCCAGAAAAAAAGCGTAGGTGAATTATGTATCTCAAATCCATTGAAATGCAGGGATTTAAGTCGTTTGCCAACAAAACCATTCTGCAGTTCCACGACGGTATTACCGGCGTTGTAGGGCCGAACGGCAGTGGAAAGAGCAATGTTGGCGATGCGGTGCGCTGGGTGCTCGGCGAACAGAGCGCCAAGCAGCTCCGCGGCGGAAATATGCAGGATGTTATTTTCTCCGGAACCGAGACGAGAAAGCCGCTCGGCTACGCGTCGGTTGCAATTACACTCGACAATTCCGGCCACAAGCTGAATGTCGATTTCGAGGAAGTCACGGTGACGAGACGGCTCTACCGCTCCGGTGAGAGTGAGTATCTGATGAACGGCGCATCGTGCCGGTTAAAGGACATCAACGAGCTGTTCTACGATACCGGTATCGGAAAAGAAGGCTATTCCATCATCGGACAGGGTCAGATTGATAAGATTTTAAGTGGTAAGCCGGAAGAGCGCCGGGAGCTGTTTGACGAGGCGGCAGGAATTGTCAAATTCAAGAGAAGGAAGGCCGTGACCGAAAAGAAGCTGGCGGAAGAGCAGCAGAATCTGGTGCGCGTCAACGACATTCTCTCGGAACTGACAAGGCAGTTAGAGCCGCTGGAACGCCAGTCTGAGACGGCAAAGATTTATTTAAAGAAGAAAGAGGAATTAAAGCTCCTCGATATCAATATGTTTCTGCTCGAGATGGAGCGCATCCGGAACGATCTCGCGAAAGTAGAAGACCGGTACCGGATTACAGAAGAGCAGTTAAAGAGCACGAAAGAGGCTTTTGAGCATACGAAGCAGGAGTATGAAAAGCTGGAACAGGAGCAGGAAAAACTGGACCAGACGATTCTTTCTGCGCGCGATCAGGCGGGGGAGAATGCACTGAAACGTCAGCAGCTCGAAAACCAGATCGAGGTGTTGAATGAGCAGATTCATGCATCGGAGAGGAACAGCGACACATTAAGAGAACGTCTGGAGGCGATCCGCGCGGAGAGCCGCACAAAGACGGCAGAAAAAAATACATATCAGGCAGAAAAGGACGGGCTTCATGAAGCACTTCTTGCGTCAGAGACGGAAAAGAGTGAGAAAGAGGCCGCTCTCTCGGAATGCCAGGGGCAGATCCAGGCAGTCGAGCTGCAGAGTGAACAGGATAAGAGCGAAGTCATCGGCCTTCTGAACCAGCGGGGTTCCACGAAGGGAAAAATGCAGCGCTACGATGCGATGCTCGAGCAGATCGGCATCCGAAAGGCAGAATTAAGCCAGAGGGTGCTGCATTTAAAGACGAGCGAGTCCGAACAGAACGGGCAGATGGAAGAACTGCAGAACGCGTTTGAAGCGCTCGAAGAGACGGTAAGCAGCCTGAAACAGCAGTACCAGGAGGCAGATCAGAAGATTACCGCGCTGACGGCGGATCTCTCGAACCAGACGAAAGAGATGGAAGCCGGCCAGACCAATTACCACAGAGAAGCGTCAAGGCTCGAATCCTTAAAGAACATCACCGAGCGGTACGACGGCTATGGAAACAGTATTCGGAAGGTCATGGAGCAGAAAGACCGGAATCCCGGCATCCACGGCGTTGTGGCGGATCTTCTGCAGGCGGAGAAAAAGTACGAGACGGCGATCGAGACCGCACTTGGCGGCAGCATTCAGAATATTGTCACCGACAATGAGGCGACGGCGAAATACCTGATTGAATACCTGAAACGGGGTCATTTCGGCCGTGCGACGTTCCTTCCGCTCACCAGTATGCGCGGGAAAAAAGCGCAGGTGAATGAGGATGCGGCAAGAGAAACCGGTGTGCTCGGTGTGGCAAATGCACTTGTTTCGTACGATCCGGTGTATGAGGGCCTTGTGGCACAGCTGCTTGGAAGAACGCTGGTGGTCGACACGATCGACCATGCCATTGTGATCCAGCGGAAATACCGTCAGACGCTCCGCATGGTAACCCTAGAGGGCGAGCTCTTGAGCCCGGGCGGTTCCATGACAGGAGGTTCGTTCCGGAACAACAGCAACCTGCTCGGAAGACGGCGTGAGATTGAGGAACTCGAAAAGAGCGTACAGGGTCTTGCGAAGGAACTGCGGGAAATCCAGCAGGAACTTGAAGAGAAGAAAAATAAGCGGAATGAAATCCGCGATCTCCGCACCGAGCTGAATGAAAAACTGCAGCGGCAGTACATCGAGCAGAATACGGTGCGCCTGAATCTGGAAAAAGCGCGCGAGAAAAAGACGGAAATCCGTCTGGATTTTGAAGCGCTTCAGAAGGAGAGTCTCGAGATTGAAAATCAGATCGCCGAGATTGAGCGGAACCGGAAAGTCATCGGTCAGGAAATGCAGGAATCGGTGGAGCGGGAAAGCACGCTGCAGGAGAATATCCAGAAGGCGCAGGAGGCGCTTACAGGGCTTCGCCGCCGGGAAGCAGAATATACGAAGGATCTTGAAGAAATCCGGTTAAATTACGCAAATCTGTCCCAGAAGGATGGATTCCTTGCCCAGAACATCCGCCGTCTTGAGGAAGAGACGGGAAAACTGGAAGCGGAAAGCCGCACCATGCTGGAAAAAGCGGCGGAGGAAAAAGACGATGTCAAAAAGAAACAGCAGGACATCGTGGAGATCCAGAAGACGATTGCAGCAGCAGTGCAGGCAAAGGAAGAGGAAGACCGCCGGATTGTGGAACTGCAGGAGAAAAAAGAAGCATTAAGCGCAGATCACAAAGAATTTTTCGAGAAGCGGGATCAGCTCTCCGACCAGATTTCCCTGATGGACAAAGAGTGCTTCCGTCTGAACAGCCAGAAAGAAAAGCTGGAGGAGACAAAAGAGGCACAGACCTCGTATCTCTGGGAAGAGTACGAAGTGACACCGGGCCACGCAAGAGAGTTCCAGATGGAGGAGATTCCGGAGCGTAGTGAATTAAAGCGGCGTGTGCTGGAAGTAAAAGATGCGATCCGGAAGCTTGGCTCTGTCAATGTGAATGCGATTGAGGAGTACAAAGAGATTTCGGAGCGCCACGCCTTTCTCGATGCACAGCACACCGATCTTGTCAAGGCGGCAGAGACACTGCAGGGCATCATCGATGAGCTGGATGCCGGTATGCGCAAGCAGTTCACGGAAAAATTCGAGGAGATCCGGAAAGAGTTTGACCGCGTGTTCCGCCAGCTGTTCGGCGGCGGAAAGGGAACGCTGGAACTCGAGGAGGACACGGATGTACTCGAGGCAGGGATCCGCATCATTTCCCAGCCGCCGGGAAAGAAACTGCAGAATATGATGCAGCTCTCCGGAGGCGAGAAGGCACTGACCGCGATTGCGCTGCTTTTTGCAATCCAGAACTTAAAGCCGTCCCCGTTCTGTTTACTTGACGAGATCGAGGCGGCGCTCGACGATTCCAACGTAACGCGTTTTGCACAGTATCTGCATAAGCTGACAAAAAATACCCAGTTCATCGTCATCACCCACAGGCGCGGTACGATGACGGCGGCAGACCGTCTGTACGGCATCACGATGCAGGAGAAGGGTGTTTCTACCCTTGTTTCTGTCGATTTGATCGAGGGAGAACTGGACAAATAGAAACGAATAAGATACAATACGAAAGAAGTAAGATAGAAAAGATAAAGGGAGGCGAACGGTATGGCGGAGGAGAAAGTAGGCTTTTTCAAACGTCTTGTCAACGGTCTGACGAAGACCCGAGACAGCATTGTAGCTGGAATTGATTCTATTTTCAGCGGCTATTCCAATATTGATGACGATTTTTATGAGGAGATCGAGGAGATTCTCGTCATGGGAGATATCGGCATCAATACAACGACCAAAATTATTGACCACTTAAAAGAGCGGGTGGCAGAAGAGCACATTACCGATCCGGCAGAGTGCAAACAGCTTCTGATCGAGAGCATCAAAAAACAGATGGATGTAGGCGATACAGCCTATGAATTTGAAAACCGGAAATCGGTAGTGCTGGTGATTGGTGTCAATGGAGTCGGAAAAACGACCTCCGTCGGAAAGCTGGCCGGCCTTCTGAAGGATCAGGGCAAAAAGGTTGTTCTTGCGGCAGCAGATACGTTCCGTGCAGCGGCAGGCGAGCAGCTCACGGAGTGGGCGCACCGCGCCGGCGTGGATATCATCGGCGGACAGAACGGAGCAGATCCGGCGTCCATCGTGTACGATGCAGTCGCAGCGGCAAAAGCCAGAAATGCGGATGTGCTGATCTGTGATACGGCAGGAAGACTTCACAACAAGAAGAACCTGATGGAAGAGCTCCACAAGATTTACCGGATTCTGGAAAAAGAGTACCCAGAGGCATACCTGGAAACGCTGGTGGTGCTGGATGGTACCACGGGCCAGAATGCGCTGCAGCAGGCAAGACAGTTTGCGGAAGTGGCAAATGTCACCGGTATCATTCTGACGAAGCTGGACGGAACTGCAAAGGGCGGTATCGCCGTTGCCATCCAGTCCGAGCTTGATATTCCGGTCAAATACATCGGCGTGGGCGAGAGCATCCACGATCTGCAGAAATTTGATGCAGACCAGTTTGTAAATGCACTGTTCCATACATCCGAAGAGAATGCTTAAAAAGACAACAAGGAGAAAAGACTATGGCAGAAGAAATGCTGACACTCCCGAAATTTGAGGAAGCGTCTGAAATTGTAAAAAAAGTAACACAGGAGACCAAACTGGTTTACAGCAAATATTTCAGCGAGCAGACGGGAAATAAAGTCTACTTAAAACCGGAAAATATGCAGCTGACCGGCGCCTATAAGCTGCGCGGTGCCTATTACAAAATCAGCACCTTAAGTGAAGAGGAGCGCGCAAAAGGACTGATCACCGCATCTGCAGGAAACCATGCACAGGGCGTTGCGTATGCGGCAAAATGCTACGGTGCAAAGGCTGTCATTGTGATGCCGACGACCACACCGCTCATCAAAGTAGAGCGTACCCAGAGCTACGGCGCTGAGGTTGTTCTGTACGGAGATGTGTACGATGAGGCATGTGCAAAAGCATACGAGCTTGCAGCAGAGCATGGCTATACCTTTATTCACCCGTTCGATGATCTGACCGTTGCAACCGGCCAGGGAACCATCGCTATGGAAGTGATTCAGGAGCTTCCGCTCGTAGATTATATCCTTGTTCCGATCGGAGGAGGCGGACTGGCAACCGGTGTTTCCACACTGGCAAAACTGCTGAAACCAAACATCAAAGTCATCGGTGTTGAGCCGTCCGGAGCAGCCTGTATGAAGGCTTCTTTTGAAAAAGGCGAGGTAACGACCGTATCTCCTGTCAGCACAATTGCAGACGGTACTGCAGTACAGACACCGGGATCCAAGATTTTCCCGTATGTAAGACAGAACCTGGACGAGATCATTACCGTGGATGATGATGAGCTGATCGTAGCATTCCTTGATATGGTAGAAAACCACAAGATGATCGTCGAGAACTCCGGTCTTCTGACTGTGGCTGCATTAAAGCATCTGGATGTCAAGGGCAAAAAGATTGTTTCGATCTTAAGTGGCGGAAATATGGACGTCATCACCATGTCTTCCGTGATCCAGAACGGACTGATCCAGAGAGACCGTATCTTTACTGTATCCGTTCTTCTGCCGGATAAACCAGGCGAGCTGGTACGCGTTTCCCAGGTGATTGCAAACGAGAACGGAAACGTCATCAAACTGGACCACAACCAGTTCTTCACAACGAACAGAAGTGCTGCAGTAGAGCTCCGCATCACAATGGAGGCATTCGGCACCGATCACAAGAACCGTATTGTCAAAGCACTGGAAGAGGCTGGCTATACACCGAAGATTGTAAGACCGAACCTGTAAAAACAGAAATTGCAGAGAAAATTCTGAAAAAAAGAAAAATAAGAAATCAGAGGGATCCGGAAAGGAATTTCCTCTGATTTTTTTTGAGCAGGAAAAAACCCTTGCATGCACAAGGGTTTTCATTCTGCGGAAGATGGGACTTGAACCCACACGATCGCAATGACCACCAGATCCTTAGTCTGGCCTGTCTGCCAATTCCAGCACTTCCGCATGTTCTTTAAGTTTTTGTCATCTCGCTGACGACAAGATGTATTATAGCACCAGAGTTGTAAGCCGTCAACACTTTTTTTGAAAAAATTTGAAAAATTTGAAAAATAAAAAAGGAAATCGGAATCGGGCACCGAATATAGGAAATAGGAGGACAATGAAAAGAACTGTTACAGGCATATTACCGGGAAAGAGGTGGTCTTCGTTTGAACTTGAGAGAATCGTTTGAAGAACGGGAATTTCAGGAGCTGAGTCCTTATGCGGCGCACAGCCGGAATTCCAGAGGAAGGGACCGATATGAACCGGAGTGTGACATCCGCACCGTCTACCAGAGAGACCGGGACCGGATTCTCCACTCCAAAGCCTTTCGCAGGATGAAAGACAAAACACAGGTGTTTCTCGCTGCGCAGGGCGATCATTACCGGACCCGCCTGACGCACACACTCGAGGTGTCCCAGATTGCCCGCACGATTGCGCGGGCGCTGAATCTGAATGAGGATCTGACCGAAGCCATTGCGCTTGGCCACGATCTCGGACACACGCCGTTTGGCCATTCCGGGGAAGCGGCGCTCAATGCGGTGCATCCCGGGGGCTTCCGCCACGCGGAACAGAGCGTCCGTGTCGTGGAGGTTCTAGAAAAGGAAGGACAGGGCCTGAACCTGACCTGGGAAGTGCGGGATGGAATTCTGAACCACCGCACGGCGGGAAAGCCGTCGACCCTGGAGGGACAGGTTGTGCGTCTCTGCGACAAGATCGCCTACATCCACCACGATATGGACGATGCCATCCGTGCCGGCATTTTAAGCGAGGATGACATCCCGATTACGATCCGCGTCGTCCTTGGCGATACATGCCGCGAGCGGCTCAATACGCTGATCCACGACATTGTGGAGCAGAGCCGCGGAACGGAGTATGTGCGCCAGTCGGCGGAGATTGCCGAGGGCATGCGCATGCTGCGGGAGTTGATGTTCGCGAACGTCTACCGCAACCCGGAGGCGAAAAAAGAGGAGGAGAAGGCAAAAAAGATGCTGATTTCCCTCTACACCTACTACCAGGAGCACCCGGAACAGATGTCCCGCGAGTACCGGAATCTGATCGGGTGCGGCGAGGACAAGACACAGGTAGTATGCGATTACATTGCCGGTATGACCGATCAGTATTCCATGCACAAATACGAGGAGCTGTTCGTGCCGAAAGCCTGGGCGGTTTATTAGATACAGGGAGGAAAAAATGCGATATTCCGATGATTTAGTGGAAGAGATTCGTATGAAAAATGACATCGTAGATGTGATATCCGGCTACGTAAAGCTGACAAGAAGAGGAAGCTCTTACTTCGGGCTCTGCCCGTTCCACAATGAGAAGTCCCCTTCCTTTTCCGTCAGCCCAGGAAAGCAGATGTATTACTGCTTCGGATGCGGAGCCGGAGGAAATGTTTTCACATTTTTGATGGAATACGAAAACTTCACGTTTGTGGAAGCCTTGAAATTTCTGGCCGACCGGGCCGGGGTGGAGCTTCCGCAGATGGAGTATTCGAAAGAAGCAAAGGAGCAGGCGGATTTAAAGAACACGCTGCTGGAAATCAACAAACAGGCGGCGAAATTCTATTATTACCAGCTCCACACCGAACGCGGTCTGCTGGGCCAGCACGCTCTCGATGGCCTGGGCGAGCCAGGCCTCGTGGTTATAGGTGGTCATGCAGACCGATACGAGCGGCGTTTCCATCGCGGTCAGAG
>ERZ780157.3690-NODE-3690-length-12521-cov-2.756056_pt1 | contig 12521 bp, 15 predicted proteins | sample MGYA00511169_ERZ780157 | MGnify/ENA primary metagenome ERZ780157 (study PRJEB29588, sample SAMEA1965149) | human gut metagenome | biome: human gut; feature: human-associated habitat; material: faeces | place: Denmark | collected 2008/2010 ... | reverse complement strand
TATACAATTTTGACATTTCTTTTTTCTTAAAACATATGCTAAAATAATATTTAAATTTTTATCTAACATATATAATACTTATTCACTTGTTTTATATATTAAAATTCCATTATATTGGTTAGAAGCACTATCTCCATATACAACATCGCTTGCATAATGAGAATGAATAATTCCATCAGTAGCTATTGATAATCTTAGCGTACTACCACTTGCACTATTACCACCGTTCAAATAAAATACAATTGCTTCATTCGGCTTAGGTAATCCAGTTACCAATGATTGAAAATTTGGTATTAATTGCTTAAATGCTATCACATAAAAATTTAGTATAACTAATTTACCTATTTTTACACATGTATATTGTAAATCGGTTAAATATACATAATCTTCATTAAATGTTAAATTTATAGGATTTACATTAAATATATTTTCATGTAACTCCTGTAAATTTAAATAAGGCGTATATTCAGTTGCCACTGAACCTTCATCTAATTGTATATTGACAATACTTCTTTCGTTTGTATCTGCATTACTATTTGTACTACACATAAACATTATACCGACAATATTTGTCGTTGCCGTAAAACTAAATGAGTATGTTGTATTTGCTTCAATAATATGGGATCTGTCATATCCATTATTATAATCATCTTGCCAAATATCCATTGTTCTGACTAAAGTAAATTGTACATTATAGTTACAAGAATTTTTAAAAGATAAAGTATATTCTTTCCCAATCTCTAGTGATTTACTTAATATTAAATTAAATCCAGCATATTGTTCTGCTTTAGCTTTATATTTTACACCATTAGATGTAGTATTAATATAATCCATTGATTGTATCCATGCTATTTCTTTTAATCCTGCTTTATTTCTACTGACAACATTACTCACTCTAGCAACACTATCAGTCTCTACTGCATTTGCTATTCCATTTTCCATGTGGTTTAAATCTTCTGCGAGAATAGGTGTTTCTCCTATTTCATCATCTTTCCATGTTTTTGGACTATACATTATTTATCACCATCCTTTTTTTCTAATTCTTCTCGTTCTTTTTCTATTTGAGTTATTTTAATGTTATGAACTTCATTTAATATTCCACTTAGTAGCATTTCGACTATTGTAAATGGTAAGTCATATTTCTTATTTATTTCATTTATTGTATTTACATATTCTTGTTTTGCTTTTTCTATTTTTAAATCTATTGACATATTTTTTCCTCCAAAATTTTAATTTTGTCTTTTAACTTTTGAATTTGCCATGTATTTAATGCGATTAATTCATCTTTGCTTAAACTGTAATACCTATCATTTTCATTTTTATATACAATTGACATTTTATCTTTTAGATTTTCTTTTTCATTTTTCAAGACTTCTTGTGCTATAAATCCGATATGTTTATGTTCTAAGTCATTATTAAAATAATAAGTTCTTGGTTGTAACTTATTGAAAAATTCTTCATAATCATCATTAATATCTTCAATTGTATTTTTTAGATTCATATCTGACACACTTATTAATTTAGACCAATAAACACTATACCCTTGTGTATCATTTGAAATACCATAATTTCTCAATGAATAATTATCACCAGAATATGCTGCATATAGTCTATCACTTGTTAAATTCCAACATCCAATTTTTCCACTTGATGATTGTATTTCTCCACTAAATGATCCACTAGTTGCATTAATATGCCCTGTAAATGAACCATTAGTTGCATGAACATATCCATAAATTTCACAATTTCTAGCAAACATATAACCATCTGGTCTTACGTACCAATTATAACGACTATTGGCACCATCCCATATCAATAAACTTGCCTCATTTTCTGGCCTGTCTGTTCTTATTTCAAACGAATAATTACCAATTTGTTTAGTTAATGCGTTAGTTAAAATATTCCATCCACCAATTGTGCCTGTCACAGCATTTATTTTGGATGTATCAATTCTATCTGCTGATATAGTACCTGTTGTGATATTATCACCGTTGATTATAGTACTACCCTTTGTAGCAAGTTGAGTATTTGATGAATAATTATTTTTTAAATTGTCATTAGTTGCATATGTAGCATTTGCATTTGATATTGTTAAGTAACCATTTAAGTTAATTTTACTTGCATCAATTGTAATAGTTTCAGCACTTTGATTGATTTTTGAAATTATTTCATTATTTCCGACTTTTTGTTGAACTTGTAATTCAATAGAATTTGTAGTTTGATTTATACTACTAACACTTGAATTTAATTCGCCTTTAGTAGCATAACTTTGACTAACAGTTGATAGGATTTGATTTGCTGATTGTTCTATTTTACTATTAGCCTCTACTTTAGTAGTAAATTGAGATGTATAAAGATTTTTAGTCATTAATCTAGCAAATATATATGATGTTGGCTCACTTAATGTAATTGTATAGTCACCATCTGTTAGATTAATTGTTGGATAATCAAAGTATTCAGTATTTTCTGTCTGCAGTGCGTAATTAGTTCCGTCAGCATTTTTTCCAACTCTATGAATAACATAACATTCTTGATTTTCATAATCTAATACAAATTCATCATAAGTAGTTGTGCTTAAATAAAATAAATCACGCGAAATAGTATATTCTCGTGTTGTATTATCAGTTGTATTTTTAAATACAATTTTTCTTGTTTTAGTAAAAGTGTTAGCACCTGGATATAAATGACTAGATGGATACAAATAACTAAAATCTTTCCCAACTGGTTTTACTATGATTTTAATTGGCTCACTTTCATTGATATTTTGCATTGTTATCGTACCATTTCCTTCAGCGGTTATAGTTACATCTGCTATTTCTCCAATTTCACTCTTAATTTCTTCTAAAGTTAATGTCATTTGTGCAATTCTTTTATTTTGTTCCGTTGATTCTTCTATTACATCTTCTATCAATCCAGAATTCTTATCTGTCTTTCTTTCTACCCTCATAACATCTGACTTTATATTACTGGCATAAGATAAATCTGTAGATGATTCTAGTATTTTATCTGCCGACAATGTTATTTCATAGTTATTATCATCTTCTAAATTACCACCTAACCAATTTAATTTTTTAGTCATTACATAGGCGGTAAGTTCATTTCCCCAAATATCTAGAAATTTTATTCTTTGACCTAGTTTTAAAGATAGTTTATTTAAAATTTTTTGAGTTTTCATATTAAAGACTAAGTAAGAAAAATTATTTACTCTACTATAAATTGGCATTATTGTTATATAACGTAAATCATCTGAAATTGATGAATCTTGCGGATCTAATATATAATTATTATCTATTCTAAATTCTATAGGTTCGGTAGGCTTATTTTGTGGAAAATAAACATTATCTTCTACATCTCCTCTTCCTAAAACAACACAATTTATCGCTTTACTTGGTTGTTTCTCTGTAGTTAGTTCGGTCCAATCACTAACATCATGTGTAGTATTTTCAAACCATGTAAAATAAAATTTATCTGTTGAATCAGTAGTTACTGAACTTGCACCAGCCTGAGCAATTAACTTAATAACTGTTCTATTACTAGAGCCTTTATCAATGTATGGTTCTTTTTCTAATAATAAATTACTGTTTGGAAAATCGGCATCATCATATTCAACATTACAACTATCAAAAATAGAATTTCGCCAAGCCTTTAATGTACATGGGAATTGATGCTTTGAACTATCATAAGGAATATCCAATTTATATTTAATATCATAACAACTTAGTTTTATACTAACTTTTTCCTGAACAGGCTCCACATCATAGATATAAAAAGATCCATGAACTGTTTTTATCCATGAATCTTTATATATACTATATTGATTACTATCATTTAGCAATTGAATACTTGCTTTTCCTAACTCACATGTACCAATAATATTACCATCACTTATCATTGTAGTTTCATATTCAAATGTTTGAATAGCAGAATTATCTATTTCTTTATATATCATTCTACCTTCACATCCTTATATCCAGAAAATTCAATTGTAAATGGCTCATATTCTATATTATCAGTATTATTATCCTCAGGTAATCTTTTCCATGGGGGATTAGGCTTATTTGCATAAAATTTTCTTGTTATAAATTTATTTTCATATTTTTCAAAATAATAAATATTAATTGCAACGTTTCTCAACAATCTTAAAAGAGGCCATAATTCTTTTTGAGTTAATGATTTTATTATATCAAGTGTTGCTGCAGGTATTTCAGCACATCTAACACGGTTTAGTGAGCCTGTTAGTTTTCCTCTTTCGGCACTTGCCTCTAAATCATTTAAATATGGTCCCTGTGTTCCCTTTTTAAGCCACTCATATGGAATTTCAAAATAGTCAGAACTATCATCTATATTTATAATTTTAATTTTATCCATAAAATATCACCCCTTATGCACTTACAAATAATTGTTTTCCCATTTCCTTCTCAGCCATTCTAACTGCTTCAACAACAATTTTAGAAAAATCTTTATTGCCAAATTGTGCAACTATTGTTAAATTTCTAAATACTATTTCTTTTTCATCATTATTTAGATTTGAAAATGCACCTATGAATTCTTGCATTACTTCTCTATTAGCCTGTTTAATTGTTTCAAGTGGTGCTTCAATATTAGTACCGTGTTTTTGATCTCCCAGCATAGCCAAAAATTTTTGTCTAGGAGGAATAACAGCACCAGTGGCTAATTGTGGTATTTGTGGAACTGATATTTCCTTTATTAATCCCTTAAATGGTGATATACCTAAAAATGAAATATCTCTTATCTTTCTTAAAGCACCATTTATGCCATTAAATGGAATTGCCACAACTTTATTTATTCCACCTATAATTGCATTTACAATTGCTTTAAATCCATCTATAATACCATCCTTTATACCATCAAATATTTTTCCACCTACAGAAAAAACTTTTTTCACAGCATTCCATGCGTTTGAAAATATATTTTTGAAAAATGAGGCCACTGTACTAAATACATCTTTTATTCCATTCCATGCAGCTGCTGCTCCATCTACTAATCCATTCCACATTCCAGAAAAGAATTCTACGACAGGTTGTATAACTGTATCGTTAAACCAACTTGCTACAGTATTCCAAACTTCTTTTATCTTTTCCCATACAGCCACGGCTACCTTCTTTATATCATCCCAGTGTTTTATACATAATAAAATTATTGCTATGAGAGCACCTATTGCTAATGCCACTAAAGTTATAGGACTTGTTAATGTAGTCATTATTCCACTAAATATTCCTGTAACAATATTACATATTGCCATTACACCATTATAAACGCCTATTGCAGCAGCAACTAATCCTATCGCTATTGCAATTCCTTCTAATATTGACATCGCAATTTCATTTTGTGATATCCACTGCAATGCATCACCAATGCCTTCTAAAACATCAACAATAACACCACCTGTCCATTCTGCTATTGGACGTAAGAAATTTTTCCAAAACCATTTCCATATTGGTTGCAAATCAATACATGCCTGATTTAAAACAGAAAGAGCACCACTTAAAATATCTAAAAAAGCAGGTAAAACATTCTCAATAGTACATTGAGCCAATGGTACTAAAATATTCTCCCATACCCACCATAATGCACCACCAACAATATCACCAAAAGAAGATAATTTTTCTTTTAAATTTCCTAATGAATTATTCAAGTTGGAAAAATCTATTCCACTTAAACTTTCTTTTATTTTATTTAAAAAATCTAACAATTTAGAACTTGCTTGTATTTCTCCACTATAATCAATTCCAGAATTACCACTACCGCTTGTATTTGAACTATTATTAGAAATAACTTCTAAATTATCAAAACTTGCCAAAGAACCACTTGCTTCTTCACCACTTTTTTTAGTTTCATCCAAAGCCTTACTTAATCCCTTTGCTTGATTTTTAGCATTTTCCAAACTTGTCCCAAAAAGACCAGACACAAATACTGCAATAGTACCTGTAATTTTGGAAAGTGCATTCATTAGTGAATTTATGGCGGGCAAACAGGCATTATAAATTGGTGCAAAAGCAGTCATTAAATTGGCTTTTATTTGATTTAAACTAGATGAAAAATCATCATTTGATTTAAGCAACGTAATATACTTATTCCTTAAATTTGTAAGACTATTTCTTAGTAGATTGAATATCATAGCAGCACCAATCAACTTAGTCATTTTAGATTTGAATTTATCAAATTTCTTACCTATTTCATTAAATCCATCACCAAATTTTAATAAATGTCTTCTTTGAAATGCTTCATTTATTTCATTTTTAGTTTGATTGGCTTCTTCTTTAGTTTGACTTAGTTTACTATTTAAAACATCAAGTTGTTGAGATAATTGGTAAACTTCTGATGAATTCTCTGGATTCAACTTTGCTTCTGATAATGCTGCCTTTAGTTGTTCAGCCTTATCTTTGGCATTTTCTAATTGAGTAGCAAGTTCTAAACTTTTGGTATCCAAGTTTCCTTGTTCAACCTTTATTGAGACAACTTCATCAGTTTTACCTAGTCCTTGAGCAAACTCCAAATCAATCTGTTTTTGTGAAATATCATTAATTACTTGTTGATATTGTTTTTCTAACTCTGTTACTTCTTTTTCAGCATCTTTTAAACCTTTTTCAAGCGATTTTATATTTGATGGTGTTTTTTCTCCACTCATTAATGCATCCAATTTAGTTTTAACTTTAGATATAGCCAACTCTTGACTTTTAATACTATCAACAGATTTATTATATTTATCAATTAACTTGCTTGTATCTTTTTCTAATCCTTTAAATTCCTTTTTTATCTTTTGATAGTTTAAACGTGTATCTATTACTACAGCACCTTTACTTACTGGCATATTATCACCTCCTATTTTTTAGTTTTATGAAATTCATCAAAAAATTGTTTTCTTGCTTCGGATTGAATATGAACACTTTCTAAATCAACTAAATCTTTTATTTTTTCATATTGAACTTTTTCTTCTTTAGTTAATTTTCCTTCTGCTTTTCTTGAACGATAATATACAAGTTCTGCAAACATACACTCACTAGACATATCCATAAAAAAATTAACAAATTTCCACCAATGTAAATTAGGTTTTTCATCTATATCAATGTGATGTGTAGAATTAATACCTGTAAAAATATAATTAGCATCCTTATTGAAAGAATAAACTCTAGTTTTAATCTTATTACTAGTATAATCTTCCCCACAATCAATAAACTTGATTGCTTTTTTTATTGCTTCTTCAATATCGTTTTGTGGAATTTCAGTTTTATATAAGTTGTTAAGCATTATAAATATTTTTTCTTCATGTGTTAACTCTGTATCTTCAAAAGCAAGTAAAATATTGATTATAGTTCGATAATTGTAATTAATATCATAAATATTATTATTAATTTTTATTTTCGTTGGTAATGATGCTGTTAATATACTCATTATTCCATCACATCACTATTTTTTTTATCAATGTATTTATTTATTTTAGTTTTTCGTGCTTCCTTGACATAAGGTAAAATGTATTCAATCAATGGCATAACACTTAAAACATCCTTAGTTCCACTTGTAAAAATATTTATGGTTTCTTCTCCAAATACTTCTGACAAGTTATCTAGAACACTATCTACCGCTTTTTCTTCTATATCAAATCCTTGCTCCATTAATTTAAAAGTTCCTGATACTTTTTCAAAATCTTCTATTGTTTGTAAATCTTCACTTGATATCTTAGGGATTTCTCCCATTGATTTTAATTTATCTAAACTATCACCTAATTCGTTAACAATTTTTGTTAATTTACTCATAATTCTAGAATCATTTGGATTAAATTTTATTTCCCCTAATTTATTTCCATTTTCATCTAAAATATCTTCTTTAATAAAACTATTCTTAATAGTTAAAGCCATTTATACCATCCTCTCATAAAATTAAAAAATAGAGGCTGTATGAAGTAATTTCATTACAGCCTATTACTATGCCTCTGTTGTTGCTGTAAATGTTTTTGTAGATGCATTAAAAGTACCATGTACTTTATTTCCAGTCCAATTTAAAGTTATTGGGCTGTTTAACTTAGTAGTATCTCCACCCCATGATTTTAAATCAACTATAGCATCTTCTGTAAATGAACCATAAGAGCCATCACTTTGCTTATCAGCAATTGTTACCTCTATACATTGTAATTTTGCTTTATCGCCTGTTAATCCATATTTAAACATTAAATAAAGAATAGCAGATAAAACATCATTACCACGAATAGCGATAGGATCTATTTCTGTAGTTTGAGCACCTCCAGAATGATCAATATTTGTCTTACCTAGAACATTCTTTTTTGCATCAATTTCATTATTTAATTCTCTTGTAATTTCATCATTATCTTCTCCAAATGGTACCCATGTTGGACTATCTCCATAAACAATCCCATTTTCATCACATGATGTAATATTTGAATTAAACATTGTAACATGATCTTCACGATTAAATTTTCCTGTTCCATTTAATAAATTTAATGCCATATACTATCTTCCTCCTTATCATATAGCAATTTGCAACTCATTTGATATCTTGCAATGGTATTATCTTTGTTTGTTCCATATAAATATCCAGGAGTAGTTGCCTCTATTGACGTAGCAGTCTCTCCATCGTTTAAAATAGGCAATAATTTCTTTTTTGTATTTTGCCTAAACCATTCTTCAATTTTTTCAAATAAGTCTAAATTTTCAACATTTTGAGTATCTACAAGTGGATTAAAAAAAGAACGACTAGCAATAATAAATTGACATTGACGTTCTGTTCTCGTTCCTAAAACATTTCTTTTTAATACTGTAGGTGCTTCCACTTTTTCCAATGACCAATACTCGAAGTCATCATCTCCCATATTTAAATAATCAATATTTATTTTAGATAATTCATTTAAATATGGACAATCTTTCATATATTCTTTTATACATTCTATAATTGGTTTAGCCATGCTTACCTCCATTTATTATGTTTGGGATGCCATTAAGTAAATCATCAATTTTATCATTTATCATATGATCAAACCACTTTTTATCTCTTAAACCTCCACCATGATAATGTAAGTTCCGATTTTTAGGGTCCATTATTTTTTGAGTGTTTGGTCTTGCCCATGCGCTATAAGTTACTGCGTCAACCATTAGTTTTCCCTCATAAAGATAATTGGCATCTGGAGTATTCCAAATAACTTGTCCATTACCTGGATTATTAGCAGATTTACTATCGCGATACAAATGATATCCTGGTAAATAAGGTTCCGAATGATCAAAAATAAAACCATCAATATATTTTTGTACTTTTCCACCCTCATCTAATCCCATTAGCTGCATTAGTTTATCAGCATCAGGTAGTATAAGATTTGCTTTAATATTCAATTAGTTACCTCAATATTCTGCAATGATATATCACCATAAAGATTTTCTGATACTGTTTTAATAATAAACCAATCCACATTTGACTTTTGTAAATCTTTTAAATCACTTATTTTCTTATATTCGTTTAAAACAATAATATCATTTTCTCTTAATGTATAAGTATCACTATCTTCATTAAAATCTTGTTTAGACTTCCATTTAGATAATGCTATATCCGAGAAAATAACATCATATGCAGATGTATATTTTTCTCCTTTACCTTCTTGAGAAATTATTTTTTCTTTGTGATAAAAAACATTATCGACTACTTTCCTATGATATGTAACAATATCATTCTTTTTTATGATATTAAACACGGTTACAGTATTTTCAAACATTGAAAGCACCTCTATACATCAAACCAGTATTAACTAAATATCTATAGCATATTTTATAACATTCATAGTCGATTTCATCACTAGTCAAAATACTTTTTTCTTGATAAGTTTTATTATTAACATAGGTTACTGAATGTGGTCCTACTGTTTCACTTGCTTTTAGTTTATCATCACTAATAATTTTTTCTTTCAAAATATCTTGAGAATATATAAAATCTGCAATTTCACAAGCAGTATTTCTAATGTTATCATCAATAATCATTTCATTAATCCTATTAGATGTATAATAGTTTACTTTACTGCTTGCTTCTATTGCTTTTTTTTGAAATGAAGATTCAGGTATGCTAGAACCTCCATAATTTTTAGAGTAGTATTCATAATCTATTAGTAGCATACCTTATCATCTCCTATTCTTCGTTTGCTTTTTTACCCTTTTCAGGTTTTTCTTTTTCAACTTTTGAAGTTAATTCAACAACTTTTTCATTTAAATTGTTATTACTTTCTTGAAGAGCATCTTTTTCCTCACTAAGTTTAATATTTTCTATTGTTAATTCTTCAACTTTTGAAGTTAATTCAACAACTTTTTCATTTAAATCAGATGTAATTTTTTTTACTTCTTCTTGTGAAAAAGTTATTACTATTTTTTTCTTATCTCCAATGATTTTTCCCATATTCTACCTCTTTTCTATTTATGAGAAACAGCAATACCTGCTCTTTTATTTTCATAAGCATCATTTAATCCATAAATTCTATAAAGCATTCTATAGAAATCTCCAGAATCATCAGAATCAGGAGTAAAGACTTTCATTTTCGCATGTTTTGTATATTGCAACATTGCTGGCTTATGAATAATCATAAAGTTAATATCTCTACTACCAACTTTAGTCATTTCATAATATGTACCTATGTTAGAAACATTAGGTTCTGCTACTTTTGTATAAGTATTTCCTGACTTAGTGTAGTAAGTTTTTCCTTCAGTTATTGTGGAATCAGTTGTTAATTCAAAAGTATCTTCTACTTTCTTATATCCACCAATTCTTTCTCCATCTGCATCTTTACCACTTCTTAATTCGATTTTTGTTAAAAATCTATTTTGTGGAACTTTTTTAACTTGAGCAAATTTCTTTAAAATATCATTATTTGTTGTTCTAGAAACAAATTCTGCCATAGATAATAAAGTTGGATTAATTCTTAAATATCTTCCTTCTTCTGGTACTTCATCATTATCTAATTGAGTCATAGCATCTTCTAATGCCTTTAAAACTTCTTCACCAGTTTTATATTCAATACCATTCCCAGCAACATCTGTAATGTCATCTAATGAGGCATAAGTTGCATATCTAACTGCATCTACTTCTGGAACTACTTTAGTTCTTAAAAACTCACTTGACATGTTAGCCATAATAACTCCACCAGTTTCCTCATTATCAATTGTGTCAGTCTTTAACTTTCTTCCACGTTCATAATTAAATTTAACTGTTTCATTAGTTAATGTAACGTCTCCATCTAAATAACCACTATTACGATCATAGTCTCCTAAACCGTCCATCTCTAATTTAGGAACAATAATTTCATTTGCATTAGCACCAGCTTTAACTAAATCTCCGTTTATATCAAAATCTGATGTTGTACTTGCAGCCTTATAAACCTTATCTAAAAGTTCAGGCGCATTTTTTTTAAATAATTCTATACTATTCATTTTTTTCTTCCTCTCTTCTATTTCTTTTCATCTAATCCCATGGCATGTAAAATTTTATCCATAGAACTGTCATTTGTTGGGGCAGTTGCAGTGGTTGTAAATTTTGGATTTGCAACATCACTAAGGAATGCTCCACTATCCTTTTCTTTTAGATCATTAAGCCATTCAGAAGCACCTAAAAATTTGTTAGTTTCTTCATCATACTTAAAGTCTTTTGCATTAAACTGTGCAATTACTCCTGCTTTAGCACTTTCACTTGCAAATTTAATGTCATTAAAAAAAGCATTAGTTCTTTCATCTCTAACACTCTTTTCTTTTTCAGCCTTTTGATTGGCTTCCATTTCTTCGTATTTTGTTTTCCAATCCTCGGCTGACTTTTTGATGCTATCAATATCCATATCTTTATAAGATTGAATTTCCTTGTTAGCATCATCAATTTGTTTTTGAAGATTTCCTTTCTCATTAGTTAATTGAGTAACTTTATTATTTAATGTGTCTATTTCGCTCATTGCGACGCTTTTAAGTTTCATAACCTCATTAACTTGTTCCTCACTTAATCCTATTTTTTCTAAATCTTCTCTTTTCATATTTCCTCCTCCGTTTTTTTCCGTGGTCTCGTCCACGAGAGATTTAATACTTTGTTAGTCCTACCGTTGCTATACCACACGAAAAAAGCCGATATAATCGACTTATAGTGCCTTTGTAGGAATTGCACCTACTAAAACTATTAAGGCATATAAAAAGTGCTATTAAAGCACCTAAATTTGAATAAAAATTTGACTTTTTGCATAAAATATAGTAGAATGTAAGTGTAATTACATTTGACTGGTCGTGACCCGTAGGGTTGCGGCTAGTTTTTTTATTTTCTTTTGTAAACTACACTTACATCTTTATCTTTTTTTACAATAATTTTATCTACCCAATTTGTTGTTTTAGAACTATATATTTTCTTTAATTGATCAAATAAATTATATTTTTCAATTTTACTATTTGTGATATCAAATATAAAGTTTTTCGATTGCCTTTTTTTTCTTTTTATTGAATCTTCTAGAATTCTTTTACCAGATCCATTTATTGTTTTTAAAT
>ERZ780157.3687-NODE-3687-length-12538-cov-3.141793_pt1 | contig 12538 bp, 5 predicted proteins | sample MGYA00511169_ERZ780157 | MGnify/ENA primary metagenome ERZ780157 (study PRJEB29588, sample SAMEA1965149) | human gut metagenome | biome: human gut; feature: human-associated habitat; material: faeces | place: Denmark | collected 2008/2010 ... | reverse complement strand
AAGTGAATAAACGTCCGAACGATGAAGCCTACAAGTTGGTGAACGATGTACGGAAGAGAGTAGGTCTCTCCGAACTTCCCAAGAACATGAATTACGATGAGTTTCTGGAAGCCGTACTGAGAGAAAGAGCACTGGAATTGGGATTCGAAGAGGTACGTTGGTTCGACCTTGTGCGCAGAGGTCGTGAAAACGATTTCAGAAAGCAACTGTACGGACTGCGGAGCAGAGGTAACGACCAACACAATCCCACAGCGTTCACTTTTGAGAAAGTAGAATTAAGCGACCGCTATTGGGTAGACAGTTGGGATACCAAATGGTATCTGGCTCCGATACCTCAAGACGAAATCAACAAGAGATATGGAATGACCCAAAATCCGGGTTGGTAAATTGATACGCAAACTAATATTCTATTGAACAATGAATAAAATAAACTATATATTAACCACTCTACTCCTGGGAGGTGCGGTAGTTCTGAACGCGCAGACACCAGCAACGGTATCGGATATGCAGCTGGCTGACACCTTGAGCGTAGGATACCGTATAAACGTATCTTCCCAGACCAGTAGTTATTCTGTCAACGGAGTCAATGCTTCTGCATTCGAAAAATCTCCGCATATAGACATCAGCAAAGCACTATATGGGAAAGTAGCCGGTCTGAACGTATATCAAGGCGCAGGCTCGTCAGCCGACAACGTTTCTTCTCTCTCCATACACGGTCATGCTCCGTTAGTGTTGATCGACGGTTTTCCTCGCGACATCACCGATATTAGTTCTATGGAGATCGAATCGTGCTACGTACTGAAAGACGCCGCTGCTGCTGCCCTCTATGGTATGCGCGGTGCTAACGGTGTAATATTGATTACGACCAAACGCGGCACAAGCAATGGACTAAAAGTAAAGGTAGACTATAACTTCGGCGTTAACACCCAGTTCCGCTCTCCTGACTTTGCAGACGCCTATACGTATGCGAACACTCTCAATACCGCACTGAGTGGAGACGGTCTGTCCGCACGCTACAATATCCGGGAATTGGAGGCTTTCCGTACAGGTATTTACCCATACGACTATCCGAACGTAGACTGGTGGGAAGAAACGTTGAACAAAACCGGATTTACACATAACCTAAAAATGGCTTTCAGCGGAGGTGGCGAAAAGTTCCGTTTCTATACCGTAGTAGATTACTATCGTGACCGTTCGATGCTGAAGAAAAATACGGAAGACACACGTTACGACACCACGCCCACAGATACACGCTTAACTGTGCGTACCAATCTGGACGTGAACGTGACTAAAAGTACTTATCTGAAACTCGGAATCGCTGGAAAACTGAAAGAACTTCGGGGAACCCGTTACGGGCGTAACGCTATCTTCAATGACATTTACGGCATTCCTTCGGCCGCATTCCCCATCCGTCATGAAAACGGCATCTTTGGAGGAAGTTCAGTCTATGGAGACAAGAACCCGGTTGCCTTACTGAAACATTACGGACATATCCGTAATGTATACGGAAGCCTGCTCGCCGACTTGAGCGTCCGCCAAAAACTGGACATGCTGACCAAGGGATTGGCAGTCGAGGCGGCTATTTCTTTCGATAACATCGGAGGAATGTATGAAACCAGCAGCAAAAGTTACCGTTATATGAACAGCGGAGCCAGTATTTCCGACGATGGCACATTGATAACCACTCCTACTATTTGGGGCACAGACTCCGAAACCTTGGGACACAGCCAGCCTTTTGAAAACCTGTTGTTCAGAAGCAACTTCCAGGCAAAAGCGGACTATAGCCGTACCTTTGACAAACACCGGGTAGGAGGAGCATTGATTTACGACATGCAGTCAGTAAATAGAAACGGCAGAAACAATTCACAAAAAAATCTGTCAGTTTTAATGAATGCCACCTATACTTACGACGACCGTTATACCCTTAATGCCGTATTCAACCGTTCCGGTCCGGCATATTTGCCGGATGGAGACAAATTCGCGAACTATCCTGCCATATCTGCCGCCTGGATCGTATCCAACGAAGCATTCATGGAGAAAATAACTCCGATTAATATCTTCAAGATTCGTGCCTCCTATGGTCTTTCCGGTTGGGATGGAAACTTGAGCCACGAATTATGGCGCCAGTCATACGGTTATGCTGCAGGTTACAACTTCGGCGAAAACGCCGGAAGCGTTTCAGGAGGTAGCGAAGGTAACTTGCCAGTAGTCGGATTGGTAGCGGAGAAATCCCAAAAAGCGACTTTCGGATTTGATCTTTCCGCTCTCAACAACCGGTTAAATGCTACTGTGGAAGGTTTCTACGAGAAACGTTCGGATATACTTGTGTCCGGCGCCAATTCCACGTCCGGCATCATCGGTGTCACGGTGGGGCAAGTAAACGAAGGAATCTATAAATACAGAGGATTTGATGCCTCTTTGAACTGGAATGACAAAGCCGGTGATTTCCATTACAGTATCGGAGCAACCATGTCGTACTTGAACTCGGAAGTAGTCAATGTAAACCAAGCCTATCAAGAGTATGACTACTTGTACACCAAAGGCAACCGTGTGGGACAGATGTACGGTCTGGAAGCAATAGGATTCTTCAACAGTCAGCAGGAAATCAACAACAGCCCGCAGCAAACATTCTCAGGCATCGCTCCCGGTGACGTGAAGTATAAAGACCAAAACGGTGATAACCGCATTGATGAAAAAGATGTGGTAAAAATGTTCGGTTCCTCACTACCACGTTTCTACTTCGGATTCAATCTGAATTTCTCCTATAAAAGATTCGAACTCTCTGCCGACTTCCAAGGAATGACCGGTGTAACAGTCTCTCTACTTGACAGCCCGCTTTACCGACCGCTTGTGGACAACGGAAACATCTCGAACACGTTCCTGAACGAGGAAGTTTACTGGACACCGGAGAACAAAGCCAAAGCTACTATGCCGAGACTGACTACACAGGAAAACCAGAACAACTACCGTGCCAGTTCATTGTGGTATCGTGACGGTTCGTTCCTGAAATTACGGAACCTGCTGGTAGCTTATACATTTCCGAAATCTCAGACCCGTTTTGCCGATTTACAAGTATTCGTGCAAGGCACTAACTTGTTCTCGCTAGATAACATCCATTTTGCCGATCCCGAACAACTTGGTATCGCTTATCCGTCTGCAAGGAGCTATTGGGCGGGTGTGAAACTTAATTTTTAATGTAAAGTAAATGAACATTATGAGAACCAAATACATCATCTTAACCGTTTTGTCTTCGTTGAGCCTTGCTTCGTGCAATTATCTCGATTTTGATGAAACAAACGGTTTGAAGACAAAAGAAGACATGTATAAGTATTTCGGTACAAGCAAAGATATGCTGTCCCACGTATACTCATATATGCCGCAAGGATATGCGTATTTCGCAACTGAAGGAATCTTTTCCGAAGAGAGTTATTCCATGCGTGACTGTGCCTCAGACGACGGTGAGTTCGGAGCTTACGCCGCCAACATCCAAAACGCGAACAACGGCAATTGGTCACCCATCAAAACGTATGATGACGCTTGGACGCTCTATCGTGGCATCCGTGCCGCCAATAGTTTTCTTACAGAGATTGCACAAGTGGACTTCTCGCGTTATGAACACGACGGACAATATCAGAATTGGATGAAGCAATTGAAATACTTCCCTTACGAGGCCAGAGTGCTGCGCGCACACTACTTTTTTGAGCTGGCACGCCGCTATGGTGATATCGCCATGCCATTGGAAGTGCTTACAGAAGAAAAAGCGAACACTATTGGTAAAACACCATTTGCCGAGGTGATTAATTTTATTGTCAACGAATGTAACGAGGCTGCTAACAACTTACCGGATGATTATGTAAACGAACCGGGAGCGGAGATAGGCAGAGTAACCAGAGGTTTTGCAATGGCGGTGAAATCAAAAGCATTATTATATGCAGCCAGCCGCTTACATAATCCTTCTATGGATACCGAATTATGGAAGCAATCCGCCAAAGCTGCATTGGACATCATGAATACAGGACTTTACTCCCTTGACGGTCAAGAGAGTGCCAACAACTTCGCATCAAAAGAAGTGGTACTGATGAGACTCAATGCTGAAGCTACAAACTTCGAAAGATATAATTTTCCTCTTCGTTTCACTTACGGGGCACGCACTTCCATGATTGCTTACGGCAACTTCCCGTCACAAAATCTGGTGGACGCCTTTGAAACCGCCAACGGTTATAGAGTGACACTGGAAAATACCGGTTGGGTTTGCGATGACCCCGATTTCAATCCGCAAGCTCCTTATGAAAACCGTGACAAACGATTCTATCGCACAATTCTCGCCAATGGCATGACATTTAAAGAGAGTACGGTAGAAACGTTCAAAGGAGGTATCGATGATGGTATTGTGTCAGAAGGAGGTTCGCCCACCGGTTATTTTCTACGCCGGTACATTCAGGAAGGTACCAGTTTTGAACCGGGCAGGGAATCAGCCAACAAGCACTATTGGGCAATTTACCGTTATGCGGAAACCTTGCTCACCTATGCAGAATCCATGGTTAATGCTTTCAATGATGTCGACTACACTGATGAGACTTATGTGTATTCAGCATTGTGGGCTATCAACGAAGTAAGAAAGAATGCCGACATGCCGCTACTTACTTCTATGGGAAAAGAAGAATTCTTGGAACGTCTGTACAATGAATGGCGCGTAGAATTTGCCTTCGAAGATCACCGTTTTTGGGATGTACGTAGGTGGAAAATAGCTGATACTACCCAGCGCGAACTGTACGGAGTGAAGATTGAAAAACAACAGAACGGCACACTGAGTTTTTATAAAAACCTTTATGAAAGCCGCACATGGAGAGACTGCATGTATCTCTATCCTATACCTCAGAGCGAGCTGTACAAAAATACAAACTTAAATCCTCAAAATGCAGGATGGTAATTTATTGTCTAATCTAATAGTAAATATGATATATGAAAAAGTTATATAACAACACATTATTGCAACTGATTCTTGCATTGTGCACATTCAGTTTCGTAGCATGTCAGGAGTTCGATATCGACTCACAGCCGGAAGGACCCCTCAACATCCAGATAGATGCACTGGAGGCTTATACCGCTTTGGCAACTTCTCCCAGCAACATCGTTTTTAATATAAGTTCAAACACCCCTTGGACAATCGAGAGTAATCAACAGTGGTGCAAACCCACTCCCACTATGAGTGCGGCAAGTTCACTGGTTTCGGAGATTGTAGTAACTCTCGAAAATAATGTGGGAAAACAAATGCGTACAGCTCAACTGTTCATCAAGGCTGAAGGCATTGAGGGAACTAAGGTAGTGACTATCGAACAAGCTTCTAAAGAAGACTTGGTAGTAATTCGTCCTACGGATATCGTTCCTACCGAAGGAGGCATGGTTTCATTTAATATCATTTCCAATAAACCGTGGGAAATCATTACTACGACTCAGTTCCTTGAGAATATCGATAAAACATCCGGTACGGGAAATGAGAACGGTGAGAAAGAGAACATTACAATTACTGTCCCCCAAAATACAGGAGCAATAAGAAGTGCGGAAATCACCGTGAAAACGGCTTTTCAGGAGGAGACATTCACTATTACCCAAGATGGTATTGTGATTGAAACCAAGAATGAAGAAGATGCTGTTAACACAATGAGCGGAGAAGGTGGAGAGAAAACAATAGAAATCAACTCTAGTGTAGAATGGAAAATAGAAATTCCGACTGAATACAAAGAATGGCTGAGTGCAGAAGCAGACGGTAATCGGTTAAAACTGTCTACTACGTTTAATAATTTATTCGTTCCGCGTACCGGACACATCTTACTGTATCCTAAAATGAATGTTCCGGGATTTGAAGGCGTGCCTATTGAAGTGACACAACCCAGAAATATGTCTCTAAACAGAGGAGAGGAGACCGTAGATCCGGTGACAGGATATACTACTATCCAAAGTAAAGGCGCAGCCAGATTTGTATCCAATTTTGGATTCAGAAAAGGAAAAGTTGCTTGGGAGTTTGACAAAGTGGATATACCGGACAGTAATGGAGCAATCGAACTTAACGGAGATACATGGACTTGGGGAGATGGCTCCGGTTATATCAAAGCCTGGTTGAGACCGGAAAATTCAGAGATGACTTCAAACATTGATGCATGGGACGGAGCTTACTTTAAACTACAAAACTTTAATATAAACATCAATGACGTTAAATCTATTTCCATTGAAGCCAAAGACGATCCGGAAAATGAAGGCAAAATATGTCTAATACTTTACGTCAACGAACAAGAGGTAGCACGGATGAAAAATAAGACGGACATTTATGCGGTCAATCCGAATTTCCGTGGACAACAGTTCTACTTCGGATTTGAAAGTGAAACAGACCAGATTTGTACAATGACATTCAAATCTATCAACTTTGAGTCTTATGAATAATACTAAAAACATAAAGTAAATATGAAATCAATTATACATAAAGCAATATACTGGGCTTTACCGCTTTTGACATTGCCTACAACTGGTTTACTGTTGCAGAGCTGCGAAGAGGACAAAGCAGAGAAGTGGGTCGACTTGCGTTATAGAGTAGAAGACTCTTACGTGATCCAAGCCTCCAACCCGGAGCCTTTCTCTTTCGAAGTCAAGTCTACTGACTCATGGGAAGTCTTCGGAAAATATGACTGGTATACCCTTTCACCCTCAACGGGTGAAGCTGGTAAGACCTATACTGTAACTGTTGCCTGCAAAGAGAATACCGCACTGGACGACCGTATAGATACCATTCACATCAAGAGTGACTATTGGACAGGCAAACGCTTTGTACTCACTCAGAAAGGTACTGCCTATCTGAATGTAGAGGACGTAGAGATGATTAACCAAGAAGGCGATGCTATGACATTCAATGTGCTCAGTAACCAGAAGTGGAGTGCTAAGGTGACAGAAGGTGACATCTGGCTTTCTATCCGAGGTAACGACGGGAAGATTGAAGGCGAGCAAAACGGACAGATTACAGTAGAGGCTACCCCCAACACAGGTGAAATGAGAACGGGTGTAGTAACCATTTACGACCGCCACGGAAAAGTTGCCATGGAAGTGAAATGCACACAAGACGGCGTGCTGCTGACACCGGAAACACCAGTGAACGGTAAGTGGTTTGCCATCTATGAGCAAGAGCAGGAGCTCAAAATCTCCATAGAATCCAATGCAGAATGGACTGTTTATAAAGAGAATGAACTGGACGATACATGGTACGATTTCGAGAAAACTTCTTTCTCCGGTTCTGAAGAACTGGTAATCAAAGTATCCGAACATACGGGGTCCAGCGTTCGTACGGGAACAATCATACTGGCAACCAAAGCCGCCGAAGGCGCTACACCGCTGACCAAGACCGTGAAGTTCAAGCAGGCCAATCCCAAACGTCCTGAGGTACACAACATGGATGTTACGTTAGGTACTCAATATGGTCCCAGCAGCTTGATGCCCGGACGTTACAACTTCTACTTCGAACCTTTCAATGCCAACTTCGAACTCTTCTTTATGTGGGGAGATGTGGAACTTCGTTTCCATGTCAGTGACAATATAACCCTCCTAAGTACGAGACCTTGGTGTAGTGATGTGTTCGATGATAGATCTGATTGCCGCCACACTGTAGATTCCAGTCAACCCAATGTACTGTCGTTTGAACTCCAAGAGAGCGTAACACCTACCGGCAGCTGGCTCTACACCGAATGGATACTGAACAATAAGATAATCGCCAAAGCAACCAGCGATGGTGTGAGCGATGCAGACGGAACAGGCGACACGTGGAAAGTGCCATTCTCGCAACTTAGCTCCGGCGGAACTTTCCTTGTCAGAGCAACAAGCGGCAGTCTCGTATTTACTAAATGGGAATATGTGGCTCCGTTAAACTGGGGAGACTGATTCTTTAGTCAAAAAGTGCTTGCCCGCTTGCCAACAACAATTCGGGTAAGTGCTTATTAAACTCATAATACATAAAACCAAAAGAGTATGATGAAAAAAAAATTATTATTTATATTGAGCCTGACATTCATCGGTATTTCCTGTTTTGCTTGTCTGGACGATGAAACGAAGTACGTCACTCAAAAAAAGACTAACTATCCGCTTACAGCTTTTGCCGTAGCAGTGAATAATGTACAAACGGGTACTACCTCCTATTATCACGGAAAGATAGACCAGACCACCCACAAGATAGAAATCGGAACCATCGAAAATGCGAATGTCATCACCGGCGTGGATTATACATTGATGGACGGAGCGAGCATTTCACCAGACCCCGCTACCTTTATACAAAACTGGCAGAAAGAGCAAAAGGTGACTGTCACCACCGCGAACAATCAGTCGACTACTTATACCATCGTACTACCGAAGTATGACGAAACGTTGAAAGACATTATCTTTATAGACGATTTCAACGTAAATGGCATTCCCAACCCCAACAGCTGGGTACTCTGTCAAAAATCAACATCAGACTGGTGCGACGAGATGTCCGAAAGCTACGACCAAGCATATGTAGAAGATGGCAAACTGATACTAAAGGCAGAAAAAATAGGTAATGAATATCGTGCCGGCGGTATCGAGTCAATAGGTAAGGTAGACTTCACCTTCGGGCGTGTTGAAGTCAGAGCGAGAATCCCCAGACATCCTGACGGAGCCTTTCCTGCTATCTGGCTGATGCCTCAAAAGTCTGCTCCCTTATACAGTAGTTGGCCGAATGGCGGTGAGATTGACATAATGGAGCATATCCGGCAAGAAGATGTGATTTATCAGACAGTGCATACCCACTATACCTACGACTTGAACATCAAAGATCCTATCAACTCGACATCGGTAACATGCAACTACGAGGACTGGAATATCTATGCCGTAGAATGGACAGAAGATAAAATAACGTTCTTTGTCAATGACCAGAAGACTTTCTCTTATGAGAACCTCAAGCTGGCAAATGAAGAAGAAATGAAACAATGGCCGTTCACCAAAGATTCTTCTTTCTATATCATTCTGAATATGGGACTTGGAGGAAACGCAGATTCATGGGCAGGTCCTATTGATGACACCGATCTACCTGCCATTATGGAAATAGATTGGGTAAAGGTTAGCAAACTGAATAAATAGTTTTTCTGATTAAGGTAGAACTAAGTTTTTAGGGACTTCTTAAAGGAAGAGGAATGAAAGCATAAACATACTTTATGATTTTCATTCCTCTCATTGTTACAATCGGTTTTCTAACATCAATTACAAACAGGTGTCGCCTCCCACTTTATCCTGTTTCCGGTAAGCAGAAGGAATCTCTCCTTTTATAGATTTGAAAACCTTGCTAAAATAACGCAAGGAGGAGAAGCCAACTACTTCAGAAATCTCGGTAATATTCATAGTGGTGGTTGTAAGCAACACGATAGACCGTTCAATACGCTGCTTATTCACATAATCTACAATCCCCATACCTGTGATAGTTTTCACTTTATTAAACAACAATGAGCGACTGATACACATATTAGTAGCCAAAAACGCAACATCCAGTTCCGGATTGCTCATGTTGTCCGCAATCAATGTATTCAACTTCAGCAGAAAAGTCTCATCAGCATTACTGAAACTCATATCCTTATGTGTCAACAATTTGTCATCCTTATAGCGTATCCTGATCTGTTCACGTTGCCGTAGTTGGTTATGAATTAGCGCCAGCAAGCTATCTATCTCGAAAGGCTTCGGAAAAAAGACATCCGCACCAGTCTTATAACCGGTGTACATATTTTGTGAATTATGATAGGCAGTTAATAAAATGAATGGAATATGACTGATTTTCAAATTAGTCTTCACTTCCTTGCATAGTTCAAACCCATTCATCCGAGGCATCATGACATCACTGATGATAATGTCAGGCAATCGGTCTTTAATCTGCTCCAACCCTTCTTTACCATCTTTAGCAACGTATACACGAGCAAAATAATTACTCAACGTTTCTTTCAAATAGTTTCGTAATTCAGAAGTGTCTTCTACCACCATCACCGCATATTTCTTTAAGAATGTATAATCAATCTTGTCTTGTTCATTCACTTCCACTCCTGTAGACGTATCTGCCCGCAACAGTTCTTGTCGTCCATATGTATCCGCCAATAACGGTAACTCAAAATAGAATACCGCCCCTTTTCCTTCTGTATTCGAAGCACCCACTTTTCCCTTATGATGAGCAATAAGGCTCTTCGCATAAGAAAGTCCGATACCACTCCCTCCCTTCTCATGTATCCCTTGATAGAAACTAGAGAAAAGAGAATCTGTATCCACCATATTCAACCCCATTCCTTCGTCCTTGACAGAAACCCGTACCCGTCCTTCTCCCTCCAACAGACAGGTGATTAGCGTAGTAGTAGTATTTGATTCACTGAACTTGAGTGCATTCATCAGGAAGTTGGAAAGAACGAACTCACACTTATTCTTATCAAAAGGAACCTTCCCTATGCGCTCATCCAGTTCATATTCCAGCCAAATACCCTTCACGCGATATTCATCGGCAAATTTATCTCCGACAGACCGTACCCACTCATTCAGAGAGTAGGGCAGGATATGTAACATATCTTTTCCCTCCTCCAGTTTCCGCACGTCAAGTACCATGTCGATAATGTTCTTCATTTGGTGTGCTTGCTTATAAATTGGGACTAACAATTTTTCTACCTCACGATCACTACCTGATTCATGATTAATAATACGCTTCAACGGTGCACAAATCAGCGTAAGAGGCGTACGAAGCTCATGACTGATGTTCGTTAAGAAATTAATTTTCTCTTCATACATTTTGTTTTTCAGACGCAGAATCTCCCGTTTTTGTTTGGCTTTCTTTTTTCGATAAAAATAGAAAGTAATGCCATAAACTACTATTCCCACCAATATACATAACCCCGCATAAAACCAATTGCTCTTCCACCAAGGGGAAACAACCACGACATGAAGAATCGGCTGTTTCACACTCCACCCCCCATTACGAGTATAATAAGAAGCAGTAATTGTATACTCCCCTATCGGTAGATAATTAATAACCAAAGAGTTGGAATTGAAATTAGCCAAGTCCTGCCCGATTCCTTCAATATTAAACCGGAAAAAGTTTTTACGAAACACATCTCCCTCGTTCAACAGGACTTTCAGTTGCAGAGAGGAAAAGTCCCATGGAACCCGAATAGTTTCAATAGCTTTCTCCCGCTTCTCGGATAATGGGACAGGCAAACCATTCAGTAATACATCTAGTAATTCAACAGTATGATCTTCTTCCGTTTCTAAATGAAAGCCAGAATTTATCACTGTCATCCCCATAGTACCACCTAGAAAAACATCTCCATTATGAGCAAGAAGAGTGGCCTGAAAAAGATATTCGTTAGGCAAAACCCCGTCCACCTCGTCCAATGTAACAAAGTTCCGAGTGAGAGAAGAATAAACGAACAAATATCGTCTTGTTCCTACCCATATCCGATGTTGGTTATCAGTTACAACAGAAGATACCTCTTGAAACAAACTCGTCTTGATCAACTCGCTCTCTCCTGTTCGTGGATCGTAACGTACCAAGCCTTCGGTAGACGCTAACCAGAAAACGCCATCCTGGTCACGCGATGCATCATTAATGATATATTTCCCCTGATAAATCGTCCTGAAAATCCCTTCCGAGGAATCATATTCGCAGATATTTTTCAAATCGGTAAGATAAGTTTTCGTACCCACAGTAGCTATGATCAAGGGCGAATTTCGTTCGTATTCTCTTCCCATAGTGGCTACAATCTCAAATTTACGACGAGTAGTATCGTATATAAAAATATGTTGGCCACTGAAAAGAATCTTGTCTGGCGTTACCCGTCGGATGTTGACAGAGAAACCGTCAATACATTCACGATCATTTGTTTCTTTATCGACCAGAACAAAAGGACGTACCCGTCCCGTTTGCTTATGAAAAATAAAGAGTCCCTCGTTGAAAGAGGAAAATAATAATTCATCAGGGGTATATTCGACAATAGAAACCACCTTTTCATGCATAGTAGAAGGATAATGCTTAAAAGTTCCCGTTAACGGATCAAACCTATTGATTCCACCGCCATCAGTCCCCACCCAAACCATTCCATCACTATCTTGGAAAAAACTATTGATGGTCTGATTGCTCAACCCATATAAATTGCCAAAAGGAACATTCTGATAAGAACAAGCAAATACATTTCTTATACCAATCAACCCTCTGCGGATACTGCCCGCCCACATATTATTGGCAGAATCCAAATAAAGCCGATAAATGGTATTGGCAGGAAAGGAGTGAACATCATCCTGCTTTTGCTGAATGTTGGTAAACGAAAAATCATCCAAGGAAATGATGTTAATTCCGCCACCATCAGTTGCCACCCAAAGCTGATTATCTTTCTCCATAATATCATGAATGACATCGTACGTCAGAGAGGAATTGGATGTTGTAAAATGTTTCAAAAGTTTACCTTCTTGATAGCAGTACAGCCCACTACCATAAACGCTCACCCACAGACGCTTATGGGAATCT